>Ga0209191_1000691_pt1 | contig 24978 bp, 21 predicted proteins | sample S_130626_EF_Meta_FD_187320 | JGI IMG/M metagenome (GOLD analysis project Ga0209191, IMG submission 187320) | Freshwater microbial communities from Lake Simoncouche, Canada to study carbon cycling - S_130626_EF_MetaG (SPAdes) (version 2) | ecosystem: Environmental > Aquatic > Freshwater > Lake ...
ATTGGCTAAATGCATAAATACCGGCTCTTCATCATCAAATAAATCTCTAGCCATCATATTGAGCAGCGCAATCCATAATCTTACTTTAGTATCTACCAACATTTCTGCATTTTCTCTTAGGATTTCTTTACGCTCTAAAACATCATTAGTTCTTCTAGATTCTTTGTATGTGGGCCTAATTCTTTACCGAGGCTTTGGGCTTATAAAGTTCGAATACTGTACTACGTTTAACGACCTTTATCTTACCATCCAGTCTAGGTTGATTAATTCGTTAATCGACTGTAGCGCCTGATGTTTTTACAATTTTGGCCCAACGACTTAACTCTTCTTTGAGGTAGTCTGAGAGTTTGTTGTTTGGAATAGGGCTTAAGTCTAATCCTTGACCGATCAACTTTTCTCTGACATCGTTTTTTTGCATAGTCTTAGTCATGGCATCTTGAATTTTTTTAGTAGTCTCAGGACTTACTCCTGCTGGCGAGAATAGTCCGACCCATACTTCGCCAATACAATCTGGATAGGTCTCTGCCATTGTTGGGATATCAGGAGCGCTGGAGGATCTTTTTGCAGAACTGATTGCAATAGGGTGTAATTTACCTGCTTTGATAAAGCCAAGGACAGATGGCAAACTAGCAAAGGCAAGTGGAATTTGACCGCCTAGCACATCATTAATCGCCGGTGATGCTCCCTTGTAAGGTATATGTAATAAATTAATATTTGCACTGACCCCCAACATCACACCAAGTAAGTGGTTCAATGTCCCGCTACCGCCCGAACCATAAGCAATTTCACCAGGTTTCTTTTTTGCGTCATTCACAACGTCTACTAACGTTTTATACATAGAGTTTGGTTGTGTTACTAAAACATAAGGAGTAGCGCCAATGTATGACAGAAAGGTGAAATCAGCTTGTGGATCAAAGCCAGGATTTTTATAAAGAGAGGGATTAATAGCTTGACTACTATTGATGGTGAGCAGCAGAGTATAGCCATCTTTAGGAGCTCTAGCTACAGATTGAGTTCCAATATTGCCAGCAGCGCCAGGTCGATTTTCTATCAGTACAGAGCCAGATAAAACTTCGCCAAAGGCGGGTGTAAGAATACGGCCAACAATATCGTTTGTACCCGCTACAGCATGAGGAACAACGACAGTCACGGGGCGATTAGGAAAACTTTGCCCCCAACTTAAATGGGGGAAAATAAAAAGTGTGAAGAAAAATAAATATTTTTTCATGCGTTTGTCCTTGTTATGCTTTTTTATAAATACGCTAGAGTCTATTCTTATTGAACTGATCTTGATTTAGTACCTCGGTTAAAGAGAGTTTTCATATCTTATCATTGGATCATGAAGAAATTGAAATTTCTAAATTAGGTATTTTAAGTAACCAGGTTATAGATGAACTACAAAGAAATATAGATCGTTAGTACTTGTAAATCCCAAAAGAGCTCCCATCATTTCTAGTGTGTTATTGATGGTGAGACTCTCAGAGACTTAATTCGGTTTGTAAGAAGTTTCACAAGCGTTACTTTAAGTAACGCTTAGATCCTGTTAAAACAAAAATCCAATCGCACACCACTAATGTAGCACTACAAACCATTGATTTATATATGATTTTAAGCGGAGCGATTACTTTTAATCCGTTGATTCTTTCAATACAATTTGATATTTGAACTTTTAATCACTTTAGCCCACTTATCATTTTCACTTTTAATGTATGCTAAAAAATCTTTATTATTTAAATATGTACTTTCGATTCCCAGCGCTTTAAACTGAGCCTGTACTTCAGGCGATTGCATTGCAAGATCAATCGCTTTATTTAACGTCTTCTCAATGGCTTCGGGCGTTCCCAAAGGGCTCATTAATCCAAACCAAACCGTAGATTCAAAACCTACTAAACCTTGCTCATTGAGTGTTTGAATATCTGGGGCAACAAAAGTTCTTTTTAAACCCGTAGATGCTAAAGCTTTTAGTTTTCCTGTATTCACATATTGCATTACTGTAGATGCAGGTACAAACATCACTGTTGTTCTTCCGGCAAGCAAGTCCGACATGGCGGCATTACTTCCTTGATAAGGAACATGAATCATCTTGACATCGGCCATCATCGAAAATAACATCGCGGCCATATGCAGTGCAGTTCCATTGCCGGCACTGGCGTAGGCAATCTCACCAGGTTTGGCTTTTAATAACTGTGTTAACTCATTGACGGTATTGACCCCAAGCGAAGGATGAACAACCAACATATTAGGAACGCTGCCAATCATACTCACAGCCGATAAATCTTTAGATAAATCTACTTCTGAAGATCCTTTTGCAACTGTATTAATTACATTTGCAATGGTACCTAAGTATAAGGTGTAGCCGTCAGATGGTGACAAAGAGACTTGCTTTGCGGCAACATTCGAACTACCTCCAGGCTTGTTTTCGACGATGACAGATTGACCTAAAATTTGCCCTAATTTATCTCCAACAACACGTGCGGCAACATCAGAAGAGCTTCCTGGTGCAAAACCCACAATGATCTTGATCGGCTTGGTTGGAAAAGCGGGCTGTGCAGACGACTCAGAAACTGCGAGCAGCGAATTAACTAAAAAAACCATCAATACCAACTGCAGAAAAATACGTTGAGTTATTTTCATTGCGCTAAAAATTCTGCAGGAGTTTGCCCAAAAAAGCTGTTCAAAACGTCATAAACCAAAAGATAGTTGGTCGTCTGAAAACTGGCATGCGCAGCTCCAGGCATCATGGCAAAGTGCTTATCTGGATTCGGTAATCGTCTAAAAAATTCAATTAAGTCATCTACACCTGCAATACCATCAAACTCACTTCTCATGATGATGGTTGGTACCAAAACTTTTAAAGGGTCAATAAGTGGCAACTTCGTACACATATCAATGTATGTGCCAGTTGGCACAGAATCATCAAAAGCTAAAGAAGCGATTATAAAAGCATCGAGCATTTTTTGATCAGCTGTTCCAGGACGATCTCGATCAAATACGCTTTGAATCATTTCACGGTTATATGGTCGACGATTGACACCAACAAGATTGGGAAGCATCTTCCTGCGCTCTACTAAAGTAGGGCTTCCTTCACCCGTCCAAACAAAAGCATCCAGCGCTAATCTAGATACCCTTTCAGGATGCCATTGTGTGAATAAAGCCGATTTCAAAGCACCTGAGGATATTCCGTATAACAGTACTTTTTCTAATTGATCATGCTGCAAAATATAATCCGTCGCTGCCACAATGTCTTGAGCACCATTTTCAACGCCACAATTAATGTTACGAGATTTATCAGATCTGCCATAACCTTCGTTATCTAAACACCAGGTGTCGTAACCCTTTGCAGCAAAAAAATCCATCACAGATGACCATGGTCGACCCTCTAAATGAAAATCGAAAGTAGGTTGTGAACACCAAGATGAGCCATGAATAAAAAGAATAGTGCCTTGGTAAGTTGTATTTAATGCGCGTTTTTTATTCCATAAAAAAAGCTTAACGCCATCTTTTGATGTCCAATGTTCCTGACCTTGAACTAAAACATTACTAGTTTTCATGCAGTCATCTCCAAATTTTAATTATGAACTTAACGCTCTGTTATTCTTTTAAATAGCAATTAACTTAAAAAGTTACTTACAAATTATAGAAAATGTTTTTGATAATTTTCAAAGTTTCTACTGATTACTTAAAACCACTTAATCATCCTCGCTTGCATCAATTGATATAAAGGATAACATCCTTTGATAAAGTTAATGTATCAACTAGTAAAGAATTCCAATCATTCAATACTCATTTAATAGGTGATTCAATTAATGAAAATTTATTCAGATTTGATTTGAGCAGCCTTCACAATTGGCGCAAAACGAATTAAGTCGTCTTTGATTTGTTCACCAAATTTTTCAGGTGCTCCAGGAGCTGCAAAGATACCCATAGACAAGAGCTTCGCTCTCCCTTCAGGTGAACTAAGAATCTCATTTAATGCTTGATTTAACTTGTTAATAATCGGTTTAGGTGTTTTTGCTGGTGCCAATAATCCTACCCAATCATCAATCTCAAAATCCTTAACGCCACTCTCCATAAATGTCGGCACATCCGGCATACTCGGATTTCGCTTTGCACTTGATACGGCGATAGGTTTAATTCTTCCAGAGGCAACATACTGACTTGCTCCCGCAACTGCCATATAAGCTAAGGGGATATTACCGCCTAATAGATCAAGCAAGGCTTGACCACCGCCCTTATATGGAATATGAACTAAATTGGCGCCTGTCTTTTGCTTAAATAACTCTCCTGCAATATGCGTTGTTATGCCAGTTCCTGATGTACCGTAAGAAAGTCCTTTAGGATCTTTTTTGGATATGGCAATAACATCTGCCAAAGTCTTACCCTGAAAATCATTATTTGCTACTAGTATTAAAATTGCATCGCCAATTTTTCCGATTGGCGCAAAGTCTTTTACGCTATCAAATGGAACCTTTTCTGAAAGTGAAGGATTAATTGATAAAGTTCCAGCGTATCCTAATAATAAAGTGTAGCCATCTGGCTCAGCAGTTACAACCATTTGCGAACCAACGTTCCCAGAGGCGCCTGGTTTATTATCCGAAATAACTTGCTGCCCCAGTTTCAAGGAGAGCTGTTCTGCAATATAACGGCCCGAGGTATCTGTCACTCCACCTGGTGAAAACGGAATGATTAAACGTATAGGTCGATTGGGATAATTGGATTGGCTAAAACTTGTAGCCGGCAGGATCGCTGAAAGCAAAAAAATAGTGGGTAAGAGATAACGATAAAATTTCATAGTAGGCCTTTAGATAGTTTTACTTCGTCTCAACAAAACGTTTTTCAAATTCCCAAACATCTTCAAAGCCCATCAGCTTTGATAAATCTGCAAAATCATATAAATCTACTGGATTATTGATAGATGATCCAGAATCTTTAAAATGTTCATATACCTTGGTCATAGCCTGAACAGAGGCAAGCAAAGCGGTTACTGGAAAAATAGCAATCTTATAGCCTAATTGCTCTAATTCTAACCTTGAGAGAATTGGTGTCCTGCCCTTTTCTACCATATTAGCAATCAAGGGATGATCTGAAAATGTAATACCAATGCGGCTCATCTCTTCTTGAGTTTCTGGAGATTCAATAAATAAAATATCTGCACCTGCACGAGCGTAGGCTTCGCCTCGTCTGAGCGCCTCATCTAAACCTAATGTGGTTCTAGCATCTGTTCTAGCAATGATTTTGAAGTTAGTATCTGTTCGCGAAGCAACAGCTACTTCAATCTTTTTAACCATATCCTCCATAGGAATGACTCTACGGCCAGGTGTGTGCCCACATTTTTTCGGAAACTCTTGATCTTCCAGTTGAATTGCAACGGCTCCAGCGGCTTCATAACCTCGAATGGTATGACGAACATTTAATAAGCCCCCATACCCGGTATCCCCATCTGCGATTAATGGCGTCTTTGCCATTCCTGCCATTGCAGTCACTCTACCAACCATCTCAGTATAGGTGGCAAGACCAGCGTCTGGCAGTCCGAGCAATGAAGCTACAGTACCATAGCCTGTCATATAGAGTGCATCGAAATTCATACGATCAGCCAAGCGCAATGAAACCATCTCATAAACTCCAGGCGCGACTATCAAACCTGGACTACTGAGTCGCTGGTTAAATAAATCTCTTTGAGTAGTCATATATTTCCTGATTTATTTTTTGACTTAACTAGGGAATATCTTCAAATTGCTCATCAAGAATAAGTTTAAAAGGGTGATGTATACGCTGTTTATTTGAAATGAGTAAAAACTATATTCCTAGTTTATTAAATATTACATGAAAATGTAAAGATGGTTATCTTTTATTATTTTTGTGCAAAATAGACATAAAAGATAATGTTTAAAATATTATAGACAGAGGAGATAATCTTGGCTAAATGGTGTCGCTTTATCAATAAAAAAACTGCAGAAATGACGTATGGCAAACTCAGCCAAGATGGGAACCAAATCGAAACCATCTCCGGTAATTTGTTTGCTGATTACAAAATGACTGGTAACCATTTGTCTTTGGATGATGTTGAGCTTAGTTATCCTTGCCAGCCTTCGAAGATGATCGGTTTATGGAACAACTATCACGCGGCAGCTATTCAACAAAATAATACGATTCCACTTGAGCCTCTTTATTTTATTAAGTCTAGTAATTCTTTTTTAAAGCCAGGAGGCATCATCAAGCTTCCAAAAACTTCTACTGGCCCTATCGGAAGAGTCATTTATGAGGGCGAGTTAGGTATCGTAATCGGTAAGACTGCAAAAGAAGTTTCAATCAAAGATGCGAAAGATTATATTTTTGGTTACACCTGTATAAATGATGTGACCGCATTGGAAATTCTTATAAAAGATGAGTCTTTTAAACAATGGACAAGGGCAAAAAGCTACGATAGCTTTGGACCATTTGGCCCTTGGATTGAGACTGACGTGTCATATGAAAATTTAACGGTTAAGACTTTCATCAATGGTCGAGAACGCCAAAGCTATCCATGTTCTGATATGATTTTCAATCCTCATCAAATATTAAGCTATTTGTCTTTTGATATGACTTTGAATCCAGGTGATGTCATCGCTTGTGGAACCTCTTTAGGAGTTCTTCCAATCAAGGGAGGTCAACTTGTCGAAGTAGAAATTGAAGGTATTGGTAAATTGGTTAATATAGTGCAAGATATTTAAGAAAAGCTGTTTTGGGTGAAGCTATAAACAAAATTGATGTGTAGCTAGATCTCATTTTTATTTGGTGAAATTATGAAAATTTGTGTTGTAGGTGCTGGGGCAATTGGTGGCTTATTGGCAATTAAACTTGCCCAATCAGGAAACGATGTCACAGTGATTGCAAGAGGCCCCAATCTTAAAGCGATTCAGGCAAATGGTTTTAAGTTTATCGCTGAAGATGGTAGTGAGTCCATTACGAAGCTTCGCGCCTTGGGCTCCATCAGTGAAGCAGAATCACAAGACTTAGTGATTCTAGGAATGAAAGCGCATCAAGTGGCTGCAATTGTCCATGAATTACCCGCTTTATATCACGAAGAAACAATGGTTCTAACTGCCCAAAACGGAATTCCATGGTGGTACTTCTTCAAACATGGCGGCGCATATGAAGGTCGCACCATAGAAAGCGTTGATCCAGGCGGTATCATTGCTGCTCATCTACCGATCGAGCGAGTCGTTGGAACAGTTGTTTACCCAGCTGCCGAAATAATCCGACCAGGTGTTCTTAAACATATTGAAGGAAATCGATTCTCTGTTGCAGAAATCGATAACACCTCTACTCCTAGAATAGAGCTCCTCTCAAAAACACTCAAAGAAGCAGGCTTTAAAGCGCCAGTAATTTCTGATATTCGCTCTGAACTATGGACTAAGTTATGGGGTAATTTAAGTTTAAATCCTATTAGTGCCCTAACGCATGCAACTCTCGTCGATATTTGTGAATTTCCCTTATCACGCGATTTAGTCGCAAAAATGATGAAGGAAGCGCAAGATGTCGGGGAAAAACTCGGCATTCAATTTCGGGTCTCTTTAGAAAAAAGAATCGCCGGCGCACAAGCTGTTGGCGCCCATAAAACATCGATGTTACAAGACATTGAAGCTGGCCGTACTATTGAAAAAGATGCTTTGATCGGCTCTGTGATTGAACTTGGCCAGATTGTTAATCTACCCACACCACACATCGATGCAGTCTTTGCGTGTATTAGTCTGCTTTCTAAAACGTTGGCCGATCAAAAAGGTCAATTAAAAATTACACCCTATTAATCAAGAGGAAAACTTTTATGAACTACTGTACGAATCTACCAGAATTGTTATCTTTAGGCAATGACGGCCAACCAGCAATTGGCGCTCCAGATCAGTTAGACTTAACCTTTAAAAGGTTACGTCTGTTTATCACTCATACGGTTGCTCAACTGAATAACTTTGGTATCGGCAGAAATGATCGCGTAGCAATCGTTTTAGATAATGGCCCTGAGATGGCTTTGGCATTTATGTCCATCGCAAGTGGTGCAACCTCCGCTCCACTGAATGCGGGGTATCGTGCTGACGAGTTTGAGTTTTATTTAGAAGATCTGAAAGCGAAAGCCCTCGTTGTTAAAGCTGGCTCTGCATCTCCTGCTATCGCTGTAGCTAAAAAACTAGGTATTACGATTATTGAATTACACCCTACCCCAGAATGTGGTGCAGGAACATTTACGCTCAGCCTAAGCAGTCAGAAAAAAATGCTCCTCAATCAGGGTGGCTGGGCTGAGGCACAGGATGTGGCATTGATTTTACATACTTCAGGAACTACCTCTAGGCCAAAAATTGTACCCTTGTCGCAAAAGAATGTTTGTGCTTCTGCAGCTAATATAGCAAACACACTTGATTTTAGTACTGCAGATCGTGGTCTAAATATTATGCCTTTATTCCATATCCATGGACTCATTGCTGGCATCTTGGCGCCACTTTCAGCTGGTGCATATGTATCATGCACCCCTGGCTTTAATGCGCTGAAGTTTTTCTCATGGATGGATCAAATTAAGCCAACTTGGTTCACCGCTGTGCCAACGATGCATCAAACTATTTTGACAAGAGCTAACAATAATCAAGCGATTATTCAAAATAACCCACTGCGTTTTATTAGATCTTCTAGTTCGTCAATGCCTATGAAGGTAATTGAGGAACTAGAAATATGTTTTAAGGCTCCACTGATTGAGTCTTACGGTATGACTGAAGCTTCACACCAAATGTGCAGTAACTTACTCCCACCAGCACAGCGTAAACCTGGGACGGTTGGCGTTGCTGCAGGTCCTCGCGTCGCCATTATGGATGAGAATGGTAAGCTTTTGGGCGCGGGCGAGACCGGTGAGATTGTGATTCAAGGAACAAACGTCACCAAAGGCTATGAAAATAATCCAAAAGCTAATACCGAGAATTTTACAAAAGGATGGTTCAGAACAGGTGACCAAGGAAAAATTGATATTGATGGTTACGTGACGATTACTGGTCGCTTAAAAGAAATTATTAATCGTGGTGGTGAGAAAATTTCACCACGAGAAGTCGACGAAGTTTTGATGGAACACCCAGCAGTTTTACAGGTGGTTACTTTTGCGATTCCTCATGAAAAACTTGGTGAAGAAGTGGGTGCTGTAGTTGTTCTACGTGACGGTAAGTCTGCTGAAGAAAAAGATATTCGTAGTTTTGCTGCTAAAAAACTAGCTGATTTTAAAGTTCCTAAAAAGATTATTTTTATGGATGAGATTCCTAAAGGAGCGACTGGCAAATTACAACGAATCGGTCTTGCTAGTAAACTAGGATTATAAATGAAGAAGCCAAGATAACCTAATGAAGGGCTTTTTTAAAACTGCCTGAGCAATCTAAGTAAGTAACTTTATTTTTGATGATTTAACTAAAAATACGAACCTGAAGTGATCTGACCTAATTTTTAGTACCACTTTGAAAGAGAGGATTTCTTGACAATCTATCTCTAAGAGGAATAATAAAGGCCTAAAGGAATTAAAACTATGAAAATGCATTAACTCTAACTTGAATACAAGCGTTACCTTAAGTAACGCTTGTACCCTTTCCAACTAAAAATCAATCGCACACCACTTAAATAGCCTTACAAACAATTGATTTTCAAGTAAAAAACCTATTTGAGCGGCTAAGACTTTTATATTTGTTCCAAACTCTTATATTACAAGGGTTACAGGGCATTTTTTAATCGCGCACTTTTTATAATTGTTCTAGCTTCTTTATTGATTAATCTTGAATGGGGATCCCTAAATCCTTAATTAGCTTACTTATTTTTTCAATATCTGATTTAAATTTTTTCTCAAAACTTTCTTGCGAACTCCCAATTAACTCTTGGTGCATGGCCAATATCTTATCTTTAGTATCAGGCACATTAAGAGCTTTTAATGCTTCCTGATGAATGATTTTGATAATTGGGTCTGGTGTTTTTGCAGGCACGAAAAGCGAATACCAGCTTGACGATTCATAACCATTTAAACCTGACTCACTGATCGTCGGTATTTCAGGCAATGAAGTAAGTCTTCTAGAACTCGTGATACCTAAAGCTTTTAAATGGCCAGTGTTGATATATTGAGTTACTGTTGAAACAGGTAGTATTGCAATATCAATTTCTTTTGATAAAAGTGCTGTTGTAATTTGTGCATCCCCTTTATAGGGGACTCCGGTAAATTTTACATTGCCCATATTCGCGAATAGCTCTACAGCTAATTGAAGTGTTCCACCAATACCCGCATGACCATAATTGATAACCCCAGGCTTTTCTTTAGCGTACTTTAGAAGCCCGGCCACATTAGATATTGGTGCAGAATTATTGGCCACTAAAATTAATGGAACACTAACTAATTGAGTTACCGGAATGAAATCTTTATTCACATCAAACGGCATTTTCTTATTTAGAGATGACCTAATTGCAAGTCCCATAGTGTCAAGCAAAATCGTGTAGCCATCGGGATTTGACTTAGCCACCGCATCAGCACCAATATTTCCACCTGCCCCAGGGCGATTCTCAACAATAACAGCTTGCTTAAGAGAATCCGACATCTTGTTAGCTATTAATCTTGCCATCACGTCAACAGCGCCTCCTGAGAAAGGTACTACGATTCTAATGGGCCTATCTGGATAATTTTGTGCAAAAGATCCTTGAGAAGTTAATATACAAGCAATACCTAAAAGTAAGCCTTTATAAATTTTCATTATTTAAACCTATCAATAGAATTTATTTCTTTTATATTTCTTTCAATTATGCGGTTTGACAACTCTTCATGAGTTGGAAACCAAACATCAGGAAACTGCTTAATATATTTCAATATTTTGTCGAACACTGCTGAAATCAGTGGTCGTCCACCAAAATGACAGTGAATAACCATATTTAAATAAGAATTTGGCTCTTCTTGATGAAGAAAATCAAATGTATTTTGATACGTGGTAAATAAATCGAAAGGCGATCCATTTAAAACCCTATTATCAGCAAAATCACTATGGGGTATTGCTACCATTCTTGACTTTACCCCTTCTAAAACAAATGGTAAATCAATATTATTATAGTCACCATGCCATAATAATTTTTCACCCTCCAATATCTTCAAGGTGTTTTCTGTAGTAGCTAAGGTTGCGCTTACCCAACCTTTTGGCCGAACTCCGGATAAATCTTCTAATTTTTTTAATGAGGTATTTATCAGTTGCCTCTCCTCTTCTAAACTGAGACCCGAAAGAACTTCATCTTGAGCGTAGTTATGGCCAGCGATTTCAAATTTAGAGGCACTAATCTCTCGTATCACTTCGGGAAATAGTTCTGCAACTCGAGAATTAATACAGAATACTGCCGGTATTGCATACTTATTTGCAATTCGCATTAACCGGTAAGCACCCACTTTAGGGCCATATTCAGCCCATTTAATACCAGCTAAGTTTCTCACACCAGGCTTTGGTGGGCTAGCCATTGGAGAGTAAGGAGGAGCTTTACCATCTGACCAAGCCTCAAGCATAAACCTAATGGTAACAGCCGTTTTCTTACCCTCAGGCCATATTAAGAATGCATTTTTCATCGTCTCTTTTATCTTTTTTTAATTTTATTCACATTAGGTTCTAAAATTGATAACATCTAATGAGTACTATTGATTAAAAATACTAACAGAAAATTCTCTCAATAGACAAAGAATAATTAATTTTATAAGGAGCAGCCATGATTGTTGGTCAAGGTAATTACAAATACGAAATGCAAGCCGATTGGCTAAAGATGCCAAATCAATGGAAAGGCTCTATGGCGGCAGTTACCGTGGACTCCAAAGATCATATTTACGCTTTTAACAGAGGAGATCATCCAGTTCAGGTGTTTAATAAACATGGCGACTTCCTCCACTCATGGGGTGAAGGGCTTTTTGCATCTCCCCATGGAATCTATGCTGACAAACAAGACAATATATGGATAGTTGATAGAAACAATGGTCAAATTTTTAAATTCACGACAGATGGGGAATTATTATTAACTATTGGAGTTAAGGGTTTCCGCTCTAATTCAGGTGTAGATAACTCATTATTTACACATACTTTATTTAAAGATGTTACCCACCCCGGAGGTCCCTTTAATCTTCCTGCAAATATTGCGGTTTCGGATAATGGCAATCTATATATCGCTGACGGTGACGCCAACTGTCAAGTGCACATATTTTCTTCAAAAGGTAAACACCTTTCCTCATGGGGAGAACCCGGCAATGGTCCAGGCCAATTTGTTCTTCCTCACGCAGTTTGGATTGACCGAAAAGGCAGAGTATTAGTTGCTGACAGAGAAAATAATCGTATTCAGGTTTTTGATCAATCTGGTAATTTTTTACATCAATGGCCGACAAATTTAATTGGTCCCGCTTGTATTTGGATTGATAACAATGATGTTGTCTTTATTCCAGAACATAATGGTGGATTTTTTAGTGTGCTAAGTTTAGATGGTGAATTATTATCACGCTGGGGATCAGACAAATATAAAAACTGTCATGGTGTAAGTGGTGACTCTGATGGAAATATTTATTTTGTTCAGCCTATCAACGGAGAAGGTAGCAGTGGTCGAACAATAGTCAAATATATCAAAACATAAGCCTTACTTATTTTTTAAAGTAACGCTGATCTGACCTAATTTTTAGTACCACTCCCAAAGAGAGAATCCTCGACAAAAAGAAATTGAAAAATGGTGGCCAATCATTAAAGAAACAAATATTAATGGTGAATAACGTGTAAAGAATTATGAAGTAGCCTTAGTAATTAAAAAAATACAAACATATATTTAATCGCAAACTTTTATTGAAGCAGATATGAATGCAACTTTTTTGCAGATCAGGCTTTTAGAAAATAGGGCATTGTAAAATTACTTTTAGACGTCTTGGTCAACTCGATGAAATCATGGGGGAAATCATCATTCATTGACGCTAAATTTATAAATTCCTAAACCCCCAATTTATCCTACATCGATTTGTAAAAAATCATTCGCGATGTAACTGATTTAAATTAATATTACGCATTTGAAATATTTTCAACAGTAAAAGGCATGTCCCTTACACGAACACCTAAGGCGTTATGAATTGCATTAGCCAATGCGGCTACAGTAGGTCCAGTCGAACACTCGCCCACACCCAAAGGAGAAAGATGCTGATTATTTATAAATGAAGTCTGAACTTCCGGTACTTCATCAAATTTAAGGATTGGATATGCATCCCAATTGTCCGATAGAATCTTTTCAGAATTAAATTGAACCGATTCTTTTAAAGCAAAACTACAGGCTTGAATTGCCCCTCCCTCTACTTGATTAGCGGCACCATCAGGGTTAATCACTTCGCCACAATCCGTTGCGACCCATAAATTTTTTACAAGTATAGATCTGCCAGCTTCAATCATTGCTACCACAGCGCAATAAGCTCCTATACCTTTATAACGTGCAAAACCAATTCCCCATCCATATCCGTCTATGACTTGCCGTTTTTTGTAGTCACTCATTTCAACTACTTTTTGAATTACTGCTTTCGCCCTCGCATCTGTAAGATGATCTAGTCTAAATTCGATCGAATCCATATTAGCAATATTTGCTAATTCTTCGATTACGCTTTCGATTGCAAATACATTCACCATAGCACCTAACCCTCTAAGTGATGATGTTCGAATAGGCATTTCTAACAAGCGATTCATCTGCACGCAAACATTTTTAATTACATATAGAGGTATAGCATTCCTATCAGCCCCACCACCTGACGAAAGCGGTGGATTCCGCGAGATTGGAATATTAAAGGCATTAGAGATATGTGAAGCTGCAAGTAGGCCTGGATTTTGATCTCCATGAGGTCTATTTTCATGCCCATTGCTAGTAATTTCTTGGGCCCAATGAGCTATTTTTCCATGTTTATCTAGACTTGCTTTAATGTTGACAAGCATCGCAGAAGAGGAAGGTCCCCATGAAAGCTCGTCGGCACGACTCCATTGAACCCGTATTGGTTTTTCTGGATACTTCCTAGCTATTAAAGCTGCATCTAATGCAACATCATCTGCGCCATTGTGGCCATAACATCCAGCACCTTCTACATGATGAATAGTAATATTTTCAACTGGAATAGCCAAAACAACTGCTAAATCAGCTCGCAACCGAAAAATACTTTGGGAGTGAGACCATACTTCTAGAAACTCATTTGAAAATCGGGCTATGGCACAACATAAACCAATTGAGGCATGGGTAAGATAAGGTCTATAAAAATCCACCTGTAAATCCCAAAGTTGATTATCCACGCCTCCATCTTGATAGACGATACTCTGATCCCGTTTAGCATTTTTTAAGAACTTCTTAATATCTGCAGGAAAAGATCCTTGAATTTTCCATTGGACTATTTCGGAAAAATAAGCGGCTGCTTTATTGGATTCAAACTCACTTTTTGCTACCACTGCTAAAAAATTTCCATCAATAAAAACTTCTTCGCCAGATCGGGGAATAGATTTTTTTTCTAATCTAGCTCCCGGAGATGGAGGGCGAACAATACTAGCAAAAAGCATTTTTGGCAATCTAATATCATGAATAAAGCGAGGCTTTCCAAACACTTTATCGGGTAAATCTATTCGCAAAGATGATTCTCCAGCGATTGATCGGTGCTGAGTTTTTTTTAACTCCACATTCATCCACGCATCACAATCTAATAACTGGCATTTATATAAACTCCAATAATCCCCAATGGGTCCTTGTGGGCCAATAAAAACCCCTTGCTCAACCACTATATCCTGTGCATGAGTATTAGCTACAGAAGCTGCCTGGTCTCGATAAAGAGAACGTACGCAGGCGCAAGCATGTCTTATAGCAAGGCCACTCTCTTGAACTGAGCGGCTCCCGGAAGTAACAGCTTCATCAAGGCCCTCAGAAGTCGTTGCACTAATAATTTCAATTTGCTCTAGCGTAATACATAATTCATCAGCAGCTATTTGTCTCAATGCAGTCAAAATTCCTTGACCAATCTCTACCTTGCCAGTGTGGAGCTTAATAATACCTTTAGGAACTATCTCAACCCACGATGACAAACGTTTATTTAACTCTAGGCTGCCAGGTAAGCTCATTGATGATCAGCCTTATCAAGGGCCCCTTTAGATCGTAAATCCTTAGCAGCCGCTAAAACCGCTCGAATAATTCGATTATGAACACCACAGCGACATAAATTATCTTTTAAAGCAGTTCGAATATCTGATTCATTTGGATTTTTATTTGCGTTTAATAATGCAGCACTTTTAATTAACATCCCAGATAAGCAAAAACCACATTGACCCGCCTGCTCATCTATAAATGCTTTTTGTAAAGGATGAGGATTATCGCGATTTCCTAGCCCTTCTACTGTCTGAATTGAACAGGATTTAAGTTCATCTACGATTACAGTGCAAGCATAAGACGCCTTACCATCTATCAAAACCATACAAGCCCCACATGCTTCCTGACCACAACCGTAACGCGTTCCAAACAAGCCAAAATAATCTCTTAAGACATTTATTAATGGAGTTTTACCTTCTAACTCAACTTCAACAGGTTGTCCGTTTAAAGTAAAATGTATCATTTATAGATCTCATGATCTGGTGCATTATTAAATCCAAGCTCCTCTAGTATTATCCGCATAGAATTTCTCTCTTCTTCTAAATGCGCTTTCAAGGGTGCGGCGAATTTAAAAGTATCTATGGATAAGGTTTCTATTAAAGAATCCTTCCACGCCTTTGTATTAATAGTTTTTTTCAATAGCTCTTGCCAATAAATCTGCTTGTCACGAGATAAATTGGGGGGACCAGATACACCTCTCCATGCCCCAATCTGACAATCAACAGATTGCTCAATCCATGAAGGAGTGTCAGCATAAACTCCAGATAGACGATTCGGTGAAGAAACGGCAATTGCGTTCACTTGCCTAGCGCGCAACGCTTTTACTGCGCTAGCCGCAGTAATTATTCCCACGTTCGAATGTCCCTCTACAACATCAGAGACAACATCTAATGCCGTATCAAAGACTCTCACGTGAGGACGATTCAAATCCCCTGCTACATTTTTAATAAGTTGGGCGAGCGCAATATGATTCGGATTTCCGCGGGCAGTTGATAGTGCAATATTAATTTGGGATGAAGGACTTCGTAGTTGAGCTAAAAAATCTTGTGCTGTTCTTATATTTGAATTTACGGATGTAATAAAAGCGAGATACTCTGTGGCGAGTATGGCCAATGGTGGATAAGTCCATTCATTAAAAGTAGCTAATCCAGTTAAAGAGTCTGTCAATAAGTTTGATGAGCTAATCGCGATAACATGGCCATTGTCTGGATATAGATCAAGATATTTCCAGGCTTTTCGCGCTCCATCACCGGGAATATTAATTACCTCAATTGGCACAGGCAGCAAACTAGACCGCTCAATCGCATTGGCTAGAGCGCGAGCAGTTCGATCTAATCCTCCTCCAAGGGGAGTTCCTGCAATTAATTGAATAGGTCTGTCAGGCCTCCACTCGGTCACATTATCCAAGCTATTAATCAATTTGCGCTCCAGAAACCTTAACAATACTTGCCCATTTTGAACGCTCAATACTCAAATAATTAGCAAACTGAATAGGTGTCATGATAACTGGATCAGCACCTTGGTCAATCATCTGCTTACGAATCTCGGGAGATCTTAGTATTCGCGTTAAAGCGGTGCTCAGTTTCTCGATGACCCCAGATGACATTCCAGCCGGTCCAACTAGGCCATTCCAACCCGCGGATTCGTAGCCTACTACCCCAGATTCAGCCACAGTAGGTACATCAGGTAGAGCTGCAATCCGTTTTAATGTCGTTACTGCAATTGCACGCGCCTGACCACTCCGAACCACTGGCACAGCTGATGGTGCCGTGGCAAATGTAAGCGAAACCTGTCCAGCAATTAAATCGGTAATCGCTGGAGGAGCTCCTTTATAGGGGATGTGTACCATATTAGCTCCAGTCATTGATTTAAACAATTCAGCAGATAAATGAGGTTGGCTTCCATTACCTGCAGAGCTATAGTTGAGCGCCTTAGGATGCTCTTTTGCATAATCGATTAACTCTTGAGTGGATTTAATTGGCAACGAAGGATGAACTAATATTACCTGTGAAGTTTCAGCAATCATCCCAATAGGTGTGAAATCTTTAATTGGGTCAAAAGTTAAATTTTTATATAGGCTAGGGTTAATCATGTGAATGGTCGACAATATTAGCAATGTGTAACCATCTTGGGAGGACTTTGCAACCAAGTCAGCACCAATATTTGCACCAGCACCAGGACGATTTTCAATAATCACTGGCTGCCCCCATTCTTGAAAAAGTTTCTGACCAATGGTTCTAGCAAGAATGTCAGATGTTCCACCGGGAGGAAACGGAACAACAATTTTGATGGGTTTTGAGGGGTATGCATCTTGCGCATATGCAGAAAAAGAAGTTAGTAATAGAACGCCACAAATAAATGAATGTAAAATTCTCATCGCCCACCCTTTATGTTAAGAATTATTAATTAAACCCACTAATTTCAAGTCCGATTTCATTTCTTCAGACTCTTGACGTAAAAAATCAACAGTTTGGAGATGATCTAGGTAAGTATTTGCCCAGTAATGTTGTGCTAACTCATCTTTCCATTCGCTTGTCTGACTAGCGCTTACTAAAGCTTGATTCCAAAAGTTGATTTGGGGCGGCGTTAAACCCGCACTTCCAATCACACCCCTCCAAGTACCAGCTATACATCGTATTCCACTCTCTAACCAAGTTGGTACTTGCTCAAAAAGACCTTCAAGACGTTCAGGTGCAGAAACGGCAATTACTCTCAATTCGCCACTTTTAATTTCAGGTACAGCACTGACTGCCGTAATAGCACCAAGCTGAGCCTCTCCACTTAATACATTAGCTATCGCATAGCGAGCAGAGTCAAATACATTTAGATCCAGTTTGTCTATATCGCCACCGATATGCTGAGTAAGTTTTGCTAAGGCAATATGGTTTACGTTTCCGCGGGCAGTAGCCAAGGCAATTTTGAATTCGCCAACATCACCCCTAAGGTGATCTAAAATATCATCGGGTGAGTTAATCTTTGATTCCGACTTAACCACAAAAGAAATATATTCGGTATATAAGTTTGCTAATGGACATAACTCTGTGTAAAGAGGCGACGCAACTCCTAACAATGGGTTAGTAATAATTGTGGGGGAGTTTATGGCAATGGTATGCGGATTTGATGAATTTTGTTCAAGTAGTTTCCACGCATTACCACCACCTATACCAGGAATATTAATAACCGTAATAGGCACATCAATTAAACCCACAGCCTCAAGAACACGAGCCAGTGATCTAGCTGGCCTATCTTGGCCTCCACCAGGGGGCGTTCCGGCAATTATCTCTATTGGACAGGTAGGCCGCCAACTCAGGCCGCTATCATCCAAGAGTTTTAGAGTCATGCGAACATAGTTATTTGATTGATGTAATTCATTAAAATTGACTGAGCATTTTCATACGATACTCCCGTGGAATTCAAAAAAAATTGGTGTTGGGTTACGCAAAATTGTGGAAATCTTTTTTATAAAGTGTTTCCTCAACATGAAATTAGCTAATTTATTGTTATTTCTTATTATTTTAATAATGTATCACATTAAGATTTTTAAATAATTATGGGATACCCTTACCAATTAGCTTAAATTAGAAAAATATACTTAATTCATGCTAAATTAAGAGAAAGTTATAAGGACAGGGACAACCATGATCAAAATAATTTCTATCAAAATTGCAATCTCGATGGGTATTGCTTTTTTATTTCTTAATCACGATGTTAATGCTCAAACAAATTACCCCAACAAAACTATAAAAATTATTGTTCCATTTGGCGCTGGTGGAACTGGAGATATTTTAGCGAGAATCTTTGGTCAGTATTTAGAAGGTCAAACTAAGCAAAGTGTCTTTATAGAAAATAAGCCTGGTGCAAGTGGGATTTTGGGCACTGAAGCAGCAAAAAATGCTGAGCCAGATGGCTATACTTTGCTTTTATCAACAAACACCACCCATGCTGCCAATGTAAGTCTATTTAAGAAACTACCATATGACCCAGTGAAAGATTTTGTAAATATTGGCTCTTTCGGATATGTTTCTATGGTCGGAACTATCCCACCAGGGTCCCCATTTAACTCAATAAGTTCATTAGTTTCTTATTCCAAAAATAATCCGGGCAAAGTTTTTTTTGGTTACTATAATTCAGCATCTTTAATGTCTGCTGAGCAATTAAAGGTTAGGTCTGGAGCTGACTTAACTGGGGTTTCATATAAAACGATTGGCAATGCTATTACTGATTTGATGGGTGGACAAATACAACTACTATTTTTAGAGACTGCTTCTGGAGCGAGCTTTGTTGACAGTGGAAAAATTCTTCCAATTGGAGTTACAAGCCTTCAACGCTATAAAAAGTGGCCTAAAGTTCCTTCAATTGCAGAAACATATCCAGAGTTCGAGTTAACAGCATACCTCGCACTAAGTGCGCCAGCAAAAACCCCACCTGAAATAACTAACAGCTTAAATAATTGGGTAAGTAAGTCTCTTAATGATCCAACAGTTAAAACTAAATTTGATAGTCTAGGCATCTACTCTCAACCCATGAATCTTGAAGAGATGAAAAAATATGTCCAATCAGAAATTGATCGTTGGATTATTTATACAAAAAATGCTGGTGTTGAACCACAATGATTTTTTAAAGTCTATAGAACTGAACCGCATTTTCGTAAAGAATTTTTTTCTGTTCGTGGTCATGAAACTCAGATAAAACTTTTTTATACCCAAAAAACAAATCTGCATAACTAGAATGTAATTTTTCAAGTGGAAAATTACTCCCATAAATTGTTCTATCAACCCCAAAAATTTGAATAGAATCGCGTATGACTTGTCTTAATTGAGGTTGAGTTACCCCTAAAGAGAACATTCCTAATCCAGATAATTTTATATGTACATTCGGATAAGCAGCAAGAGCCATTAGTCCAGCTCTCCATTGGTCAATCATCAGTTGAGAACGCTCAGTCAACATTCCGCTATGTAACAAAATAAAATTAACATGCGGAAAAGCTTTAACCAGTTCAATCGCAAAAGGAACTTGAGCAGAAAATATCTGTAACTCAAAGTGTAAATTAAACTTTTCTAAAAGACCAAAACCCCTTCTAAAATCTGGCGTATTACAAAGATCTGGCCGGCTTACTGTCCTTCTTATTGGATGACTATCCCAATGAAGTTGTTGACGCACTCCTCTTACATTCGGAAATTGAACTTGAGCTTTAATTTTATTTTCAATATCTGGGTCTGTTAAATCTGCCTGAAAAGTAATTCCATGAGGGTGGCCATGTTTATCAGCTATCGCCTGCAGCCATTTAGTCTCATCCAATCCCTTATCCGCTCCCCAATTTGCTGTAACGTGAACAGATTTTGTTATTCCTTCGGGTGAAATATCGTGTAACCACTCTTCAATTGGATAATCTCTTCTCAATCCAAAGTAGTCTCCAGCCATCCTTGGCAAGGCAGGGTCTTGTAACCATCCAATATTTTTACGTTCCCATATATGGTAATGTGTATCTATTACAGGACCTTCATATGCCATATTTGTCTCCCAAATTTTTATGTTTGAGAATATTATTGCATAAAAGAATTCGCATTTTCATAAAAAAATTAAATATCAATTTTCAAAGGAAAGTAAGAAATGAAATTCCTCTCTTATAGTATCTCTAATAAAATATCATATGGTGTCCTTGCTAAGGATCACGTTATAGATTTAGGCTCAAGAATTCCGAATAGTTCACTTTTAAGCATTATTTCAGATGGCTCTATAGTCAAAATTCAAGATCAAGCTTTGAAATATGATCCAGATTTTTCTGTTTCTGAAATCCAATTTCAGAAGCCACTACTTAATGAAGGTCGATTTATTTGTGTAGGCAAAAACTACAAAGGTCATCTTGCAGAAGCTAATATGAAACTCCCTGATTTTCCAAGTATGTTTCTACGTCTTGATACTTCTGTAGTTGCACATAATGCAAATCTTATTTCTCCAAAAGTATCTTCGCAATTTGATTTTGAAGGTGAATTAGCCGTTATTATTGCAAAGCCTGGTAGGCATATTAAACGAGCTAATGCTTTTGATTATATTGCAGGTTATTCTATTTTTATGGATGGCAGTATTAGAGATTTCCAGTTCCAGCACTCACTTACAGCAGGTAAAAATTTCTATAGTTCAGGAAGTTTTGGGCCTTACTTTGTGACATCTGATGAAGTTGGAGATCCAACATTATTAGATTTAAAAACTCGTCTAAATGGCATAGAAGTTCAACACACCAGAACAGATGATCTAATATTTGATATACCTTACTTAATCGAATATATTTCAAGCTATACCAATCTATTGCCTGGAGATGTTATTGCTACCGGTACTCCAGAGGGGGTTGGCTTTGCCCGAAATCCTCCGTTATGGATGAAATCAAGTGATCATTTAGAAATTGAAATTTCTAAATTAGGTACTTTAAGTAACAGGGTTATAGATGAAGTATAAAAAATATTAAGCGTTACTAATTGTAAATCTCAAATGAGCTCTCACCATTTCTTGTGTAGGTTATTACTGGTGGGTGGTCAGGGACTTTGACCGGTTTCTAGGAGGCTTGTCAAACCTTACTTTAAGTAATGCTTAGACCATTTTCAACCAATTAATCACCAAAATCTTATAGTTTTAACTGCTAACTATCGGGGTGAAATAAATGAAGAACCACCTTTCATAACCCATCGGTTGTTTGCCCACTCCAACCCCCTCCAGTAGCTTTAACTAAAAATATTTGTACTTGTAATCTGAGAGCTAAAGCTTGAGTCTCTTGTCTCTTAATATTGATATAAGCTTGCTCTGCTAATGCTAAGTCAAATCCACTAGCAACCCCACCCTTATAACGTTCTAACGTGATTTCAAATAATCTATAAGCGGACTTACTCGCTTTGTTCGCTTGCTCCCAAGCTCGTTCAAGGGCTAGAACACCACTGATGCCGTCCTCTACTTCCTGCATTGCAGTTAAAACTACTTTTTTATAACTTTCAACAGCAATTTTATACCCGGATTTGCTAAATGCAACATTGGCATCAATGCGGCCACCATCAAATAGTGGTAAAGATATACTAGGGCCAAAAGACCAAATACGGCTTGTTGCCATATACATCAAAGGGAGAGTGGTCGACTCGTAGCCAAATCCGCCACCTAGAATAATTTGTGGATAATACGCCGCTTGAGCTATTCCAATTTGAGCATTTGCTGCTGCGACAGCTCTCTCTGCTGATGCAATATCAGGCCTTCTTTCTAATAAAGTTGATGGAATTCCAACAGGTATATGGATAAGTTTTCTTTCTTGAAGATTCGGACTAATTTTGAAATTTATGGCATTTTCACCAATTAAAGTGGCTAATGCATGCTCATAAATACTTCGTGTTCGCTTTAACTGTTCAATTTGTACTCTAGAAGTTTCTAGAGAGATTTGTAGTTGTGTTTTTTCAAAAGCGGAATTTAATCCTATCTTAAACCTTTCCATAGCTAAAAAGTAAGCTTTTTCTTGTAATTGTATTAACTGACTTAAAAGGTCTAATTCGATATCAACTTGTCGTAAATTAAAATAATTTGTAGCAACATCCGTTGATAAGACTAATTTGACATTTTGAAAATCCGCCATGGACGACTCTAAGTTTGCCTCCCCTACAGCAACTGATGAGCTAACACGCCCCCATAAATCTAGCTCATATGATGCAAGCATTTGTGGCAGGATATCCGTTTGCGCGGTAGATTTTTGTGGGGTATTATCATTCGTTAATGGTCTTGCCTCCGAAATTCCAATGCGAGCTAGCCGACCAGACAAACTAAGTTGGGGAAATAATACAGCACTGGAACTATTAAAACTTGCTCTTGCTTGATTTACTTTTTCTGCCGCTATCCTTAAGTTTGGACTATTTTTTAATGCTTGCTCTTCTAGTTGATTTAGCTGCATATCGCCCAACTCTTCCCACCAATTTTGCTTTAATTGGTGATCTCTAGGTTGCGCCAACTTCCATAGGGTTGCATCTCCAAATTCTGAAGGTAACTCAACATTAACTTTTTCATATTTGGGAGGGCTTGCACAAGAAACAAGTCCGATCCATATCAATCCCACCAAAACCGACTTTTTCATGGTTTTGCCTTTTCGGTACTCTCCACCGGCTTATTTTCCTTTTTAACTTCATCCGCAACTATAGTGACGATATCGCCATCACTTAAGGAGTCTGAAGGATTGAGAACTAAGCGCTCTCCACCTTTTAAACCATCAATCACATCAGAATTAACTCCATAGTCTCGCCCTAATTTGATTTTCTGAAGAGATACTTTATTTTGCTCATCAACTATGGCAACTTGTATGCCCTCTTTTCTGATTAAAAGTGTATTTGATGGAATATTAATCGCATCAGATGCGGGTAATTTTAGATTAACTTGTACAAAGGCTCCTGGTAAAAGTTGCTTTTCTTTGTTTTCTAAAGAGACCTCTACCTGCATCGTTCTTGTTACAGGATCTATTGCTGAAGCCAGCTTAGTAACTTCACCAATAAATACTCTCCCTTTTTGCTCATCCAAAGTAATATCTGCTCCTTGACCAACTTTAATCCATGGCGTGTAGGACTGAGGAACGTTAATATAAACTCGCAATGGGTCAGTTTTTGCAATTAAAAATAAAGGCTTAGTTGTGCCGTCAATGAGATCTCCAATATCAATAAATCTCTTTGTAATAACTCCCGAGTATGGAGCTAATATTTTTTTGAAACCTGTTAACTGCCTGGTTCTTTCGGCATTTGCAGAAGCTGCATTATAGTTAGCTGTTGCTTGAGAATATAGGCTTTTCTTCTCATCGTATTCTTGTTGTGAAACAACATCTTTTTTTCGTAAAGCCTCCCACCTCTCTAGAGATAATTTAGCTAGCTGCATACTTTCTGAGGTTTGTTGCTGAGTTGCAATTAATTGTGACAATAATTGATCTAATTCAGGCGTATCTATCTCTGCAAGTACTTCACCTTTTTTAACTATACTACCAATATCGGCGTACCATTTTTTTACATAGCCATTAGCACGAGCAGCAATGGGCGATTGAGAAAAACCAAGTAGTGTGCCAGGTAATTTCAATATCTGTGGAGTATCAGCATTTTTAACCACTGCTAATTTGACATAGATCCTCGTTTTATCTTCTACTTCTTTTTCTAAGGCTTTAGCATTGATGATCCTGTTATAAATAGTATTCGCAGAGCCAATTCCTAATAAAAGTAGAAAACCGATTATCCAAATTTTACTTTTAGCAATCACATTCTTTTCTGACATCTTAATTTCCTATATAAATAATCTAAAGAAACTTATCTTGACTCGTTCAACTCTTTGTCAAAAAGTTTTTGATGAACTGCTGTAAAAATAACCGGTACAAAGAATAGTGTTGAAAATGTTGCAAAAATTAATCCGCCGATAACTGCCCTCCCAAGCGGTGCATTTTGCTCACCCCCATCACCAATACCTAAGGCCATTGGAATCATTCCAATAATCATTGCAAGTGCAGTCATTAATACTGGACGTATTCTAGTTGCACCTGCCTCTAAAGCCGATTGAAATGGGGTAAAGCCCTTTTCCCTTTGTTGTTTAGCAAACGATACGACCAATATACTATTGGCGGTTGCCACACCCATTGTCATAATTGCACCAGTAAGAGCTGGAACACTCAAGGTTGTGCCAGTAAGAAACAGCATCCAAGCAATTCCAGCAAGTGCTGCAGGTAAAGCAGTGATGATAATTGCCGCATCAATCCATGATTGAAAATTAACTACAATTAACAAATAAACTAGAATAATCGCCATGACTAAACCTATGCCCAATCCCATAAAAGAGGATTGCATAGTCTCA
>Ga0209191_1000692_pt1 | contig 24974 bp, 28 predicted proteins | sample S_130626_EF_Meta_FD_187320 | JGI IMG/M metagenome (GOLD analysis project Ga0209191, IMG submission 187320) | Freshwater microbial communities from Lake Simoncouche, Canada to study carbon cycling - S_130626_EF_MetaG (SPAdes) (version 2) | ecosystem: Environmental > Aquatic > Freshwater > Lake ...
CCAGTGGTGAACCTGGCGCATCAACAATCCACCGCGAACCTCAAATGAGATGTGCAAGGTAGATGCATATGCAGCAGACATCTTTAAACCTTCTAGAGGTTCATAGCCACCTTCATAAATAACTTCACGCTGTGATGGATCAAACCAAAATGTTAGAAAGGTTCCTGACAGTAGAAGGATCACAAATGAGTACAGAGCAACTTCACCTAGTAAGAAGGACCAGTGATCCGGGAAGACCTTTTGAAGATTCTTCTTCATCCATGCAGCGGCACCCGTGCGCTCATCTACATAGTTAGCAACACTGCCTAAACGCGCTTCAACTGTCATTGTGAGTTTCGCTCCCAGAAGCTAGGTCCGACCGGTTCGGAGAATGGTTGGCGTGCTACGAGGTAACCCTCTGCATCCACTGTGATATCTAACTGCGGAAGTGGTCGTGCCGCAGGTCCAAAAATCACCTTTGCTGCGCGGGTCACATCAAATGTTGATTGGTGACATGGGCACAGCAGGTGCTTTGTTTGTTGTTCATACAGGGCCACCGCGCACCCCATGTGTGAACAAATCTTAGAGAAAGCGATGATTCCCTCATGCGTCATGGCTAATCGATCAGCTTCAAGATTGAACTCTTCAGGGCGAAGACGGATCAAAAGAACCGCATCCTTTCCAATGTCGCTCAACTTGCGATGCTCTGGATCCTCAATCTCGGGAAGAACCTGTGCAACAGCGCCAACCTCAAGATCAGAGGCTTTGATACGACGATTACCTGGATCTGTCACAAGGTGAGTTCCAGCTTTCCAGGTGGTCTTTTCAAACTCCTTCTTTGGAAGCGGACCTAAATCGCGCAGCAAGAGCAAAGGTGAAAGTGCAGAAAGTCCAAGGGCTGCACCTAAAGATTTTTTAATCAAAGAACGGCGGCCAAGTCCTGCAGCTCCAGCACCAGATTTAACAGCTTCCACAAACTCTTTGCGATCAGAGTCAGGGGAGCGGAACTCGTGACGCTGTGCAACAACTTCAGTATCTGGCATCAAGGTCTTAGCCCAATGGATCGCACCCATTCCAATAAAGAATAGTGAGATCGCCATGCCAAGCCCCAGACCTAGTTGATGTGCATTCTGATCGCCCATAACTGGAATGAAGATAAATAAATCTTGAGGAACAAAGACATAGGAAACTATGAGAAGAATTGTTCCGAGTGCAGAGATTCCAAACATCGTTGCAACCTGACGTTCTGCACGCTTTGCAGCAGCAGGGTCATGATCTGCTTTGCGATGAACGTGTGCAGGAAGACCGGGATCTTTTATAGCTTCGATTTCATTAGACATATTTCTATCTCGCCTTCATCGCTAGCCACACCGCAACACCAATAAGTATTCCGAGTCCGAGTACCCAACCCAATAAGCCTTCAGTCACAGGACCAACTCGTCCCAAAGAAGCACCACCAAGGTTTGGCTCATTTTCTGCAGCCTTTACCCACTTGATGATAGAAAGCTTTTCAGCTGGAGTAATTGTCTTGTCGCTAAATACTGGCATTGATTGCGGACCAGTGATCATCGCTTCATAAATGTACTTTGGATCTACGCCCATCAATGTTGGTGCGTACTTTCCTTGAGTAAGTGCACCTCCTTGTCCGGCAAAGTTATGGCACATTGCGCAGTTGTTACGGAAAAGTTCTCCACCTTGTGCAGTGCTTCCGTCACGCTCGTAATTCAATGATTCTTCAGCTGGAATTTCAGGTCCAGGAGCAAGTGATGCAACATATGCTGCAAGAGCTGCTGTTTCTTCAGCGTTATAAACCGGCTTTTTACGCATTGCCTGTGTGCTCATATCCGCCATTGGCATACGACCTGTACCAACTTGGAAATCTACAGATGCTGCTCCAACACCAATAAGAGATGGAGCGATCTGACCACCTTCAGCATTTAAGCCGTGACATGAAGAGCAACCCTTGAGAAACATTTGACGTCCCTCTTCAATCTGCGCCGAACGATCCACTGTTGTGGTCTCGGTGGTAGTTGTTGCACTTGCGATGCTAAAGGTTGTTCCGATCGCAAGAAGTGCGAAGACCAAGAGAATTGGAGCCGCGGCCTTGTGGCGACGGTAGCGGGATAGACGCTTCACTATTTTCCTTTACTACTTAATTAGGTAGATCGCAGAAAAGAGTGCGATCCACACGACGTCAACGAAGTGCCAGTAATACGAAACCACAATCGCAGTTGTCGCCTGCTGATGGGTAAAGCGACGGGCCTTAGATACACGAACCATCACGATCAGGAATGCGATGAGACCGCCCGTTACGTGAAGTCCGTGGAAACCGGTAGTGATGTAAAAAACTGAACCGTAAGCATTTGAAGAAAGTGTCAGACCTTCTGCAACAAGGTGTGCGTACTCATAGATTTGACCAGAGATAAAGAAAGCTCCCATTAAGAATGTAAGTGCGAACCATTCACGCATTCCCCACTTGTTAATTTGAAGTAGTGATCCTGTTCGGTGATTCTGGAAACGCTCTGCCGCAAAAACGCCAAACTGGCAGGTTACTGATGACAGGACCAAAACAGTTGTGTTGATCGCTGCAAAAGGAATGTTGAGAATCGAGGTCGACTCTAACCAGATCGCTGGACCTTGCACCGCGCGAATAGTGAAGTACATCGCGAACAGTGCGGCGAAGAACATAAGTTCACTGGACAGCCACACGATCGTTCCAACCGCAACGGCGTTGGGACGTGTGATTTTCTGGTGTGCTACGGCGCTAGACATAGGGGCGATTATTCCCGAAAACAGGCTCGGCGTCTCCCTAGTCCGGCCTCAGGGTGTCGATTTTGAGCCGTTATTGGGTGAAACGGATCACTACAAAAGTGCTAGCCCCAGATGCAAGGAAAGGAGCGAGATGGGGTGGATCGAGAATAGACTTATCACCATGTCAGAGACTAAAAAGCAGATCATTGTTTACTCCGATGACTCATCGGTTCGCGCAGCGATTGTCTCTGCACTCGGCCGTCGAGTAGCAGCAGATCTTCCCGAACATGAGGTTCATGAGTTTGCAACAGGGTCTGCATTGCGCGCCTATATCGATACCAAAAATGTGAGTGGTGGATTTCGTGCCGATCTCTTTATTTTAGATGGAGAAGCAGCACAAGAAGGTGGCATGGGAATCGCTCGTCAATTGAAGGATGAGGTTTTCAACTGCCCTCCAGTCTTGTTGATCGTAGGACGCAAAGAGGATGCATGGCTTGCAGCTTGGTCATTAGCTGAGGCATCAGTTGTACATCCGATCGACCCATTTACCTTGGCAAAGACCGCAGCACAATTACTGCGCGGCAACGCCTTAGTTTCTGCTTAACTGTATAAATGAGCACTTCGCAATGGGATCTAGCTTTCTCATTGTTAGATAACGGTCTGGATTTAGAGGCCGAAACAGTCCAATGGTGCATGAACGAGATCCTCAATGGTTCGGCAGATATCGAAACTCTCAAAAGATTTCTGCTTGCCCTAAAAAACAAGGGTGAAACATCTGATGAGGTTGGCGCACTAGTTGCGCAGATGTATCAACACTGTGCCCCAATTTCAATAAGTGAAAGAGCGGTCGATACCGTTGGTACTGGCGGAGATGGTGCGCACACAATAAATATCTCTACTACCGCAGCGATTATTGCTGCAGCAGCTGGGGCCAAGGTTGTAAAACATGGAAATCGTGCCGCCTCATCAAAATCTGGTGCCGCCGATCTTTTGGAAAATCTTGGTGTAAATATCTCATTGGATGGCAAAGGGGTAGAAGAGACATTTAATCAATTAGGCATCGGATTTTGTTTTGCACCAGTCTTTCATCCAGCGATGCGATTTGCAGCTCCTGCTCGTAAAGAGTTAGGCGTTCCTACAGTGTTTAATATTTTGGGCCCATTGGCTAACCCCGCCCAGCCCAAAGCTGCTGCGATTGGTGTTGCCAATGATCGAATGCATCTTGTTATGGCGCAGGTATTGGCTGACAAAGGTGTAGATGGTTTTGTATTTCGTGGTGATGATGGATTGGATGAGATCACACTTGCTACAACAACATCGGTGTTAACAATTGGTCAAGGTGAAATTTCCAGTGATTTACTGGATCCTTTGGATTTTGGAATCTCAAGAGCACCGATTGCAGCTCTTGCAGGTGGCGATGGTGCAGAAAATGCTCGAATTACTACAGCGATTTTCGCTGGAGAAAAAGGTGCCCCACGGGATGCTGTTGTCTTAAATGCCGCCGCCGCAATTGCCGCCTACGATGGAAAATTTGAGCTGAATTTGCATGATCGAATCGCACTAGGTGTTGATCGAGCAGTAGATGCGATCGACTCTGGAGCAGCCGCTGAATTGGTAGTTAAGTGGTCAGCCCTTACTCAGCGATTGGGCGCTTAACTTTCCTTCTCTTCAGTGAAGGGAAGTTTCGCATCGCTTCAAAGTTGGTAACACCGTGTCCAGCTAGCCGTTCAATAATTCCATGCAGCACATCAACAGTTGCCAGCGCATCATCTAAGGCGCGGTGATTAGGTGAGGTCTGTGCACCAAAGAAGAGAGCAAGAGTGCCAAGTTTGCAATTGAGCACCTCATCACGATCTAGTACCGCACGAGCTAGTCGAGCTGTATCTATTGTTAAGTAACCAGGCCATTCATACTCATGTACTTCAGCTGCAGCCTTTAAAAAGCTCAGGTCAAAAGGGGAGTTGTGTGCGACTAAAACAGTTTCTTCGGGGGAGCCTAAAAATTCAAAAAGAGTGGGGAGAACTTCATCGATAAATGGAGCGGAAATCAGCATCTGATCTGTAATTCCAGTTAATTCAGTTATGAAGAAGGGTAGTGAATGACCAGGATCGACAAAACTTTGAAAGGTGCCTAGAAGTTGACCCCCTCTCACCTTTACTACTCCTATTTCGGTAATTCCTGCTCCTGATTTGGGAGAGCCACCAGATGTTTCTAAATCAAGGACAGCAAAGGTTGTTTCAGCAAGTGGCCAATCCAAGGCTTGTGTCATAACGCGGATCGTATGTCATTGATCTGACAATGCAGGCAACGTACTCTTCAACCTATGGCGGTAGATGGAGCACCAGCAGGTTGGATGCAGGATTGGTCTGCACTTGGAAGCGGTAAGAATGCACGTGTAGGAGTTTTGCTAGTGCATGGCTTTACCGGATCGCCACCATCAATGCGTCCGTGGGGAGAGTTTCTCCATTCAAAGGGTTACACAGTCCGCGTTCCATTATTGCCAGGACATGGAACAGTTCCCGAGAATTTGAATAAGGTGAAATGGCCCGAATGGCCAGCGAAGATTACCTTTGAATTAAATGAGTTATTAAAAAGTTGTGACAAAGTATTTCTTGTCGGGCTTTCAATGGGCGGTGGCACAGTTCTCAATGTTGCCGAGGCTAATAATGAAAAGTTAACTGGAATTATTTTAGTAAATCCCATGATTCACGTTAAGGGTGTTCCAGTTGAATTAGCATTCTTTCTTTCTCGTTTGCAGAAGATGCGAACCAGCGTTGGAGATGACATCAAACGCCCCGGGATTACCGAATGGGGATATGACGCATTGCCCACTCGAGGCGTCTATCAATTATTGAAGATGTTGCGGATTACTCGACGGAATTTAGGCAAAGTTACCGTGCCGGTTCAGTTATTCCACTCTGTCGAAGACCACACCTTGCCGGTTTCAAACACTGAGATCATTTTGGCTGGAATTGGTTCAAGTAATAAAACTAGGATTGAACTTGTTAATAGTTACCACGTAGCAACTCTGGATTACGACCAGGAGTTAATCTTTCAAAACAGTTTAACTTTTATTGAATCTTTATCTTCCTGAGGATAAAGCTAGACCAATAGCTAGGCCCATGATTCCCAAAGCAGAGATAGCTGTCAGGGCTCTGCGAACCTTTGGCTTTTGAATGTAGGACGCGCTCTTCTTGACCGTCCAAATCAAAAAAATATTCCAGGTGATCGAGACAAGCGCCCAGATACTTCCGAAGATAAATATGCCTAAACCAAGTGAGAAATCACTGGGAACAAAAGCGGGCAGGAAGGCAACGGCGTAAACAGCAGCCTTGACATTGGTTAAGTTTGTAACAAGCCCAAGTCGAAATGAAGCGACAAGACTCAAATCACTTTTAGTTTCTAGATCAAACTTTCCGAATTCATTTTTCAAAGTCAGTAAAGTTTGAATGGATACAACAACTAGAAAAATAACTCCAGCCCACTTTAAAAGTGTGTAAGCGGTATGAGAGCGCGCGAAGATTGCGGACAGGCCAACGGCGCTAGATACCGTCCAGGTAAGAATACCCGCGCAATTTCCTAGAGCTGAAAAAAATGCTGCTCTGCTTCCACCCAGAATTGATTGGCGCAAAACCATTGCAACCCCTTGCCCCGGGACCATCACCAGTAACAAAGTTGTTAGGGCAAATGCTGGTATTGCCAGCAGGAGTTCACTCACGTGAAGGATTGTGTCTTACAGCGAAGATTTTAGAAAGTTCAACGCTTGTATTGCGTTCCAACCTTCGGGATGAATAGTACGAAGTGCTCGAGGACCCTCTAAATCTGAACCAAATGTCAGCAATGAGATTTCAGTGCGACCATCTGGTCGTAACTGCCCTAGACCGATATCTGCCATCAATGCGTTACACAGACATTTCGACCCTTGGGCCTGATCAACAGCACCCTTTTTGAACTCATAATTATCCAGCGGTTCAGCTGGGCAGCGATAACCAATTCCGCCATTTTCGCGTTGGAACATTGTGCGTAAATAACCAAGATCGCAGATTCGGGTGCGCTCTTTGTATAAAAGATCATTTGAAAGGGTTTGCTGATTTTGAATTACCTTGAATGGAAAACCAGTAGGAGATGCACTTGCATCAGTCATAACCTTCATTGTTGGATCGGAAAGGGCCTTTAAAATTCCGGCTCGATTCTCATCTGTAAATCCTGATTCTTGAGCCAGTGCAAAGAGCGAACCAACCTGAACTCCTTGTGCGCCATACGAAAGTGCTTCTTTAACCTTTTCAGGGGTAGCAAAACCGCCAGCTAGCCAAAATGGTGAACCAGAACCCAGAATTTTTTCAAGGTTAGGGATATCTAACTCGTTGTATACAGCTTCGCCATTTTCATCAACATGGTTCTTTGCACGAGGGGGAGCGTTGTGACCACCAGCAACGTGATACTCAATAACAAAACCATCTGGTTTGGTCTCTTCATCCTTGTTCAGATAGGCAACTAGTGCATGAGAGGTAACGATCGCTAAGAAAAGCGGACGCTTGATAGGAAAGTTGTCGATACCCAATGTGCGAGGATCAAAGTTTAGATAATGCTTATCTTTGGTATCTGCAACATCAACCTTCATTGCCACCTTATTGCCAACTGAGATCTCATCTAGCAAACGTGGAACCTGCGCAGGGATGCCTGCCCCAATCAAAATATAATCAACATTTGCAAGCATCGCTCCGTACAACTGAGCCGGAATCGCTAGCTGGATTTTTTCGAGAATATTCATTCCAATGAGGCCATCATGACCTTCTTTAGCTAACCAAACTTCAACAAAACTAGATACTGCTAAAAGATTGTTAGAGAAGAGATTTCCTTTAATACTTAACTTTGGAACATCTAGGTAAGGCTTATCTGCAGGACGTCCGCCTTCAACATAAAAGCGCTCCATGATCTCTTTGATTGTGTCTTGATTTGGATAGTGAGACATTGCGCGACGAATGTCACCAGTTAAATCACCATCTTGTAATCGGCGAGCAACAACTGAATCAATTGCAGTTCCTGAAATAACACCTAGTTCGCCGGCAATAGCTACCTCTTTTGCCAACTGCCATGAGGAAACGGCGATACCCATGCCACCTTGAATTACGGTTGGGTATTTAACGCTTGTCTCCATGCATCAACTGTAAAGATGCAGATGACGAACTCGCGAGTACAGAGTGCGTTTTGCAGCTGATATGAGGGTAAATGTGAGGCATATCTAATGAACTTCGATTGTGGATTAGAAGTGGACGATACTGGGATCGAACCAGTGACCCCCACAATGTCAATGTGGTGCTCTACCGCTGAGCCAATCGTCCTCGGTGTGCTGACTATAAAGCTTCCAAAGAAAAATATTCTTCGAAACTGATCTAGCCATGGAGGTCGGGACGGGATTTGAACCCGTGTAGAGGGATTTGCAGTCCCTTGCCTCGCCTCTCGGCCACCCGACCATAAAATATCGCCGTTAGATTTTCTTCTACGAAGAGAGTTCAATCTAAACGGCGAGTATCAGAGCGGACGACCGGGTTCGAACCGGCGACCTGAACCTTGGCAAGGTTCCGCGCTACCAACTGCGCTACGTCCGCGAGGAGGGTAAATCTATCGCAGGAGAGGCGTAAGCGCCAAAGTGAGAAGGATTGGTTAGCGTTATCCCGTGCCTCATGCGGAAAATGCGCCGATCTTTTGGATGGGCGGACGTCTTGCAACAGATCTAGTTGCAGTGACCCACGATGCCGCAGATCTGGATGATGGGGGATTCTGGGCGATCTCTACCGATTTTGAAGGTGGATTTATCGGTGCAAAGTTTGAAACTGTTATTGATGCGGATTTTCCTGAAAGGTCATGGTCACAGCTCCAGGGTTCATGGAGCAGCACCTTTTCACAAGAACAGTACTGCTCATATGTGGAAAGCATTAGACAAGCCATTGCACAAGGTTGGGTCTATCAAGTAAATGCTTGTCGAATTTTATCTATCGAAAACTCTTCAGCAAATCTTCGCGGGTTGTTCACTCAGATTCTCGCCAAGAACCCAGCTCCTTGGGCTAGTTATTTAGAGATTCCGGGATTAAATATCGCCTCGGCTTCTCCCGAATTGTTTCTGAAGCGAACTGGTTCAATGGTGAAGACCTCACCGATTAAAGGAACCCAGCAATTGATAGAGAATGGTTTCGGAAATAAAGACACAGCTGAAAATGTGATGATTGTTGATCTGATGCGTAATGATTTTGGTCAAATCTGTAAAACCGGTTCGGTTGAAGTACCCCGACTGCTGGCCAATGAAGATCACCCTGGGCTTCGACATCTCGTCTCTGATGTGCAAGGAGAAATCCGCTCAGAACTTACATGGAAGGAAATTCTGGAGTCACTATCGCCACCGGGTTCAATTAGCGGAGCTCCTAAATCTTCAGCAATTTCAGTAATCGGCCAACATGAAACTGCGCGCGGCCCTTATTGCGGCGCTTTAGGTTGGGTACATGGAATGAATGCAGAGTTATCAGTTGCAATTAGAATTTTTTGGCAAGATACGAAGCTACATTTTGGAACAGGTGCGGGAATCACTTGGAGTAGCGATCCCCAACAAGAGTGGGAAGAGACCCAACTCAAAGCAAGAAATCTAATTTCGATAGCGGGGGGAGTGCTGAATTGAAAATTATTTACAACGGCTCGCTAATCGAACATAGCCATGAACTTCTAACCGAAGATGGTTGGCTAAAAGGCTCCGGGATATTTGAAACGATCAAAACGGTGGATGGATCAGCTTGGGCGATGTCTCGGCATATGCGACGAGCGGTCAACAGCGCCTTGCGGATAAACCTTCGGCTTCCAGGCGAGGAGCTTCTACGCTCGTCCATCGAGCAGTTGTTGGTGAGTGAAAATTATGGGCTTGGTGCCCTGCGTTTATCCTTTGATCACGATGGAAATTGGGCTGCGGTTCACAATCCTTATGAAGAGAAATCTAAGCCAGCCAAATTGGTTACCTACCAATCATCTTTGATATCGGATGGTGTCCCCATTAAGAGTTATCCCTACAAACACCGGTTAGACATCCTTAAGGAAGTCGGCCAGCGGGGCTTTGACGAGGCAATAGTTGTAAATGGAGACAGCAAAATTTGCGAAGGCGCTGTCACAAACCTTTTATTTTTGATTGGAAACCAATGGTGTACGACCCCGTTATCAGATGGCGTCTTGCCAGGAATCATGCGAGCTTTGGTAATCGAGAACTTTAAGGTTCAGGTTCGAAGTATTGAAATTGATGAACTCTCTAACGTTAAATCAGGATTTTTGCTCAGTAGTCTTCGTATCGCCCAACCCATTGCCTCAATAGATGGCAGAGAATTAGCGCATTCGCATGAATTTGAGGATGAAATTCGCGCGATGGCGTTGCGGACTTCGGTAGGCTAGGGGTATGTCTCAGATATCGATAACAGTTGATGGCAAGCAGCTCTCAGTAGAAGCCGATCAACGCCCAACGCATATCTTTGCTGACAATAAGGAAATAGTTGTTTGCAAGATTAACGGCCAGCTCAAAGATTTGTGGACCGATCTTGCTCAGGGAGATGTTGTAGAAGGAATCTTAATTTCTTCGCCAGATGGTTTAGCTGTGCTTCGTCACTCTACTGCTCACGTTATGGCACAAGCTGTGCAAGAGGTCTATGCGAATACTCGTTTAGGAATAGGACCCCCTATCAAGGATGGTTTCTATTATGACTTTGATCCAGAAAACACCTTTAATCCAGATGATTTGACCAAAATCGAAAGTGCGATGCGCAAAATCATCAAGGAAGGTCAGCGTTTTCGTCGCCGCGTTACAACTGAAGCAGAAGCTCTCAAAGAGTTGGCCCACGAGCCTTACAAATGTGAACTTATTGGCATCAAGGGTCCAGCAGGCGAGGAAGCTTCCGTCGAGGTTGGTGGAGCAGAACTAACTATTTATGACAATTTAGGTAGAGATGGAAACCCAGTGTGGAGCGATCTTTGCCGAGGTCCACATCTGCCTTCAACAAAGCACATCCCTGCTTTCAAATTGATGCGAACTGCAGCTGCCTATTGGCGAGGTTCTGAAAAAAATCCAATGCTGCAACGTATCTACGGAACTGCATGGCCATCTCAGGATGAGCTAAATGCATATCTAGAGTTGTTGGCAGAGGCTGAAAAACGCGATCACCGTCGACTTGGAACTGAACTTGATCTCTTCTCCTTCCCAGAAGAGATTGGTTCTGGCCTTGCTGTCTTTCATCCAAAGGGTGGAATCGTTCGCCGTGCGATGGAGGATTACTCACGTATTCGCCATGAAGAAGAGGGTTACGAGTTTGTGTACTCGCCTCACATTACAAAGGCTGCGCTCTTTGAAACTTCAGGTCACTTGCAGTGGTACGCCGACGGTATGTACCCGCCAATGATTTTGGATGAGGAGTACAACGCCGACGGAACTGTGAAGCGAGCCGGCCAGCAGTACTACATGAAGCCTATGAACTGCCCATTCCACAACCTTATTTATAAGTCTCGTGGACGTTCTTACCGTGAACTCCCTTTACGTCTCTTTGAGTTTGGAACTGTTTATCGTTATGAGAAGTCTGGAGTTCTTCACGGCATCACCCGTGCTCGAGGATTCACACAAGATGATGCGCACATTTACTGCACCAAGGAACAAATGGTTGGAGAGCTTGATTCCCTTTTGACCTTCGTTCTTAATCTATTGCGTGACTATGGACTGAATGACTTTTATTTGGAACTATCGACTAAGAATGATGAAAAGTTTGTAGGAGAAGATTCAGATTGGGAAGAGGCAACTGAAGCTCTTCGCAAAGCTGCAACTGCACAAAATCTAGAACTTGTTCTTGATGAAGGTGGAGCCGCTTTCTACGGTCCGAAAATTTCAGTACAGGCAAAGGATGCGATCGGGCGTACCTGGCAGATGTCTACAATCCAAGTAGATTTTCAATTGCCACAGCGTTTCGAACTTGAATTCTCTGCAACAGATGGAACTCGTCAGCGGCCAGTCATGATTCACAGAGCATTATTTGGTTCTATCGAGCGATTCTTCGGAGTTCTAACCGAACATTACAGCGGAGCTTTTCCACCATGGTTGGCGCCAGTCCAGGCAATTGGAATTCCAGTTGCCGATACCTTCGCCGATTACCTCGGTGATGTCATAAAGCAGATGCGTAAAGCGGGTATCCGAGCAGAACTTGATGCTTCTGATGATCGCATGCAGAAAAAAGTTCGTAACGCTCAAATGCAGAAGATTCCATTTATGGTGATCGCTGGTGAAGAGGACCAGAAGGCGGGTGCTGTTTCTTTCCGCTATCGCGACGGAGAGCAGAAGAATGGGATTCCAATCGCAGATGCGATCGCAGAGATTAAAAAGGTAGTTCAAGAACGTACTCAGGTTTAAACAATGAGTAATTCAATAGATGGTGTCGGAATGCCAGATGGTTGGCAACGACTATGGGCTCCACATCGTCTGGATTATCTGCGTGGAGAGAACCGTCCGCTCGATGGAAATGATGTTGCATGTCCGTTCTGTCGCATCCCAACCCTGAATGATGAAGAGGGCCTCATCGTTCATCGTGGCACCACCGCTTATGTTGTTATGAATCTTTATCCTTACAACCCTGGACACCTTTTGGTGTGTGCCTATCGCCACCTTCCAGATCTGACAGATCTGACAGACGAAGAACGAAATGAAATTTCAGCCCTGACCGCTCATGCAATGAGAACGATTCGAAAAGTTTCACAGCCCGAAGGATTTAATTTAGGAATGAACCAGGGGGCGATTTCTGGTGCAGGAGTCGCACAACATATCCATCAACATGTTGTTCCGCGCTGGTCGGGGGATGCAAACTTCATGCCGATCATTGGTAAGACCAAAGTACTTCCACAGTTATTACATTTAACTCGAGATGAGATCGCCGCCGCTTGGTAATTGCTTTAAAGTTCTGACATAAAGCTTTTGACGATATCTACGCCAATTCCTTTTTCTATCCACAAAGGAATAGCTGGAAACATTAGACCTGCAGCAAATGAACCCTCACCTAAGGATTGAACAAGTTCTAAGTACTCATCTCTAAACTCTTGAACTAATGTTTGATGCTCTGGTTCACTTACATTCTTTGTCGCCGGTACCGTTTCATAATTGATGATTGTTAAATCTTGCAATGAAATGAGTGCAACTGGATATCCGCCATCATCATGTAGTACCAAATAAGGGGTTGCCATCTGATCAAATACACGATTGGCAATCATCACTGCATCATCAAAGTCAGCTTCCTGCTTTTCTAAACCAGTAACAACAACCAAACGTGGAATCTGATACTCATCAAGTTCAAGCCATTGATCAATAGTGTCTTGATCGATACCGGCAGATGGATCGATCGCGAATATTGCCAAATCTGCATCTCCGGATGTTTGCTCAGGAACTACGCCTGAGAAGCACTGAGCCACTAAATCAGGGTGAGCGCTTGCATGCCCGTAGACATGGATCACCAGGTCGTTGATTTGAGTTTGCACTGGCTCAGCCTACGATGGTCCTTGATGTTAAGCGCACGTTTGAAACCAGCTGTCACGCGAGTCATTACCCCCGTGGCATCTGTCGCCTTGCGCCTAGGCATAACTCCTAACGCTGTGACATGGGCCGGGGCCATAGGAGTAGTTGTATCCGCGATGTATTTCTATCCACGTGGAAATTTCTTTATGGGCACAATAATTATTTGCCTCTTCGCCTTAAGTGATCTCTTCGATGGCACTATGGCGAGAATTTCACAAAACGGTTCCAGTCGTTGGGGTGGGTTTCTTGATTCGACAATAGATCGCATCACCGACTCGGCCATCTTGATCGGAATCACTATCTATCTGATCAATAATCATGATCCGCTCGCGACTGTTGTTTTACTTACTTTGGTAGTTGGAATGTTGGTTCCCTATATTCGCGCCAAGGCAGAGAGTTTCGGAATTGAATGTAGTGGGGGAATCGCAGAACGAACAGAGCGATTAATTATTTCCCTCGCAGCAATCGGTTTAAATGGTTTGGGAGTTCCCTTCGTCCTCGCGGCCGGAATGTGGCTGTTGGCAATTCTAGGCAGCTACACAGTGATCCAAAGAATGCTCATTGTTAAGCGAGCGATATAAATGAAGGAGAATCTAACCGCCTATATTTACTTTGCAGGTTGGCGGATTGTTAGATGGTTGCCGGAAAATTTTGCTTACTCTTTGGCTTATTCAATTGCAGATCTACTTACTCGTAGAAATGGAAAAAGTGTTCAACGCCTACGTTCTAATCTCGAGCGAACACAGCAAGACATCACCACTTTGGATTTGAACTTACTAACCTTCCAGGCAATGCGTTCATATATGCGATATTGGTGTGACACCTTTAGATTCCCAGATTGGTCAAAACAACGGGTTCAAGAAACCGTAACTGTTGAAAATGAACATCTTTTGATGGATGCGATTGCTGCTAAGACCGGTGTAATTGTTTCGCTGCCTCATGCAGGCAACTGGGATCATGCTGGAGCCTATTTCTGCGCAAAAGGTGTCAATCTTGTAACTGTTGCCGAACATCTAAAGCCTGAAAAGTTGTTTTTAAAGTTTCTTGAATATCGTCAAAACATGGGGATGGAGGTGCTGCCGCTAGATGGACGTGTTTTGGGAACACTGGCGCAACGACTTCGTCAAGGCGCACTAGTTGCATTAGTTGCCGACAGAGATCTCTCTCGCTCTGGAATTGATGTCACATTTTTTAACGCTCCTTCAAGAATGCCAGCTGGTCCAGCGTTGTTGGCTATCAAAACCGATGCACCTTTGATTACCGCCTTTGTTTCTTACACAGAATCCGGAATTCACATCGTTTTCAAAAATGTTGTTCTTCCTACAGCAGGCACTCAAGAAGAGCGCGTAAGTGAGATTGTTCAGATGACTGCGATGCACTTTGAAGAGGGCATAAAACAAAACCCTGAGGATTGGCACATGTTGCAGAGAATTTGGACCGATGGCGACTTTGTGGAGCGCAACTAATGCTCACCAGATCATTAAAAATTGGAATCGTCTGTCCCTATAGTTGGGATACACCTGGTGGAGTTCAAAACCATATCCGTGATTTAGCGGAGTTCTTGATTGCTGCCGGCCACGATGTCTCAGTTCTTGCACCAGCGATTGATGAAACATTGTTACCCAGCTACGTTGTAAACGCCGGTAAGCCAATCTCTATTCCTTATAACGGCGCTGTTGCAAGAGTTTTATTTGGACCGGTTGCCTTTGCACGAGTTCGCCAATGGATTTCGCAAGGTGATTTTGACCTTTTGCATTTGCATGAACCTGCGATCCCGTCAATTTCCTTGTTGGCATGTTGGGCCGCAGATGGTCCAATGGTGGGAACATTTCACGCGGCTGCAAAACGCCAAAAGATTATCTTTGCAATTGGCCCGATACTTGAGCCCGCTATCGAGAAGTTATCGGCTCGAATCGCAGTATCTGAAGCGGCGCGGTTAACACTCACCGACCATCTAGATACGGATGCAGTCATTATTCCAAATGGAATTTATGCATCACGATATGCACATGGAAAACCACAGGAAAAGTGGCAAGGAAACACGATTGGATTTATTGGACGTTTTGAAGAGCCACGAAAAGGTTTGAGTGTTTTAGTTGATGCTTTACCTATTATCGCTCGATTCGCACCTGACATAAAGGTTTTCGTGGCAGGTCCTGGTGATTCAACCGATGTAGAAAAAAGTATCGATCCGCAACTGCGTCATCGATTTGAATTCCTTGGCAAGATTTCCGAGGAGGATAAAGCTGACTTTATGGCTTCAGTCTCTTTGTACGTTGCCCCTAATACAGGTGGCGAATCCTTTGGAATCATTTTGGCCGAGGCGCTTGCAGGTGGTGCATGCGTTGTCGCAAGTGATATTCCCGCCTTTGATGATCTATTGGGACAGGGACAGTTTGGCGCTCTATTTTCATCTGAGGACGCCACAGATTTAGCGAAGGTGGTCATCGATCTTCTGCGCGATGAACCTAAGCGTAAGCAACTAGCAGAAGCGGGTAGAGCAAGAGGGCAAAGTTTTGATTGGACCGTTGTGGCGCAACAAATTTATTCTGTCTATGAAATGTCTATCGTTGGAAGTGACAAGGTCAAACTGGCATCAGATACCAGGTCTTGGAATCGTTTTCTTTCAAAGGATGATAAGTAATGACTAATTGGATTGTTGTTGCATTCATTCTTCTATTCTCGCTCTGGTATTTATCTTTCACGGCGACTCGTTTAGATCGATTGCATCATCGAGTTGAAACAAGTTGGGCAAATCTGGATGTTCTCTTGCAAAAGCGTGCAGCGGTTGCGCTAGAGATCGCACACAGTGATATCGCAGATCCTGCCTCTTCCATGTTATTGACTGGAGCTGCTTATCAGGCTCGAGATGCTGATATACAAAACCGTTCCCAAGCAGAAAGCGGACTATCAGGTGCTCTTGGGTTGTTGTTAGAGGACTCTCAACATCTAGCAACCGCTGCAGACAATGTCCTGCTCACGGAACTCTCAGCATTAACTGACAAGATCCGAGTTGCGATCGCAATTCATACAGATGCAGTGGGCAGGACTCAAATGGTACGAAGCAAAGTGATTGTGCGTATCTTTAGATTAGCTGGAACCGCACCTCTACCAGTCACCTATGAGTTTGAGTCTGATGTTCTCTAAAAGAACCTTTGTAACCATACTGATTCTTTCCTTGTCTCTAACTGGGTGCGCAACAATTACAAAGTTGCTACCCCAATCTGCCGAAATTAATCTTTTGAGCGGAAAAGTTGGAAGCAATGGTCCAGTGCTGGTCGTCAAAATCGATGATACGACTCAGGCACATCCACAGATTGGCCTTGAAGATGCTGATGTTGTTTATATCGAACAGGTAGAAGGGGGTCTTACTCGACTAGCGGCAGTTTTCTCATCTGTGATTCCACAACGAGTTGGACCAGTACGAAGTGCAAGAATTTCAGATCTTGACATAGTTGCTCAGTACGGACGGGTTGCCTTTGCTTACAGCGGAGCACAAAGAAAACTTCTTCCCGTAATTGCATCAGCAAATCTGCAAGACCTAGGTGCGCAACATCAAAGCTCTTCGATTTTCACAACAGATTCCAACCGAATACAGCCATACGCAATGGTTCTTCGGGCTGATTTGTTGATGAAAAAGGTATTGGACAAACAGTATGAAATTGATGAAGCAAAGTATGTCGGATCAATATTTGGAGATTTGCAAGATGGAGGAACTCCAACAAGCAAGGTTGTAATGCACTGGCCTGCTGCCACATATTCCGCAAACTGGTCAGAGAGTGAAGGGCGATGGTTACTAGATCACAACAACTCATCTGACAAAGCTGAAAGTGGAGTTCACTTAGGTCCGACTACTTTGATTATTCAAATGGTTTCCATAACTCCATCCGAATACAAAGATAAACTTGGGGGAGTTACCCCTTACTCAAACACAATTGGGACAGGTAAGGCTTATGTCCTTCGTAACGGTGAATTGTTTGCAACTACTTGGAACCGCCCGTCAGCCCAATCAGGGACCATCTTTACTCTTGAAAATGGCGAGCAAATGAAGTTTGAAGCGGGTCAAATATGGATTGCACTGACTGATCGTGAGCCTGATTTCACGTCGCGCCTTACTACCAAGACAAAGTAGTATTAACTCCTATCTTTCGATCGAAGCGGAGTTTTGTAAATGGCTGAAGTAACAGGCACTGGTCGCGTCAAGCGCGGTATGGCAGAGATGCTCAAGGGTGGCGTCATCATGGATGTCGTTAACGCAGAACAGGCCAAGATCGCTGAAGATGCAGGCGCCGTTGCCGTTATGGCGCTCGAGCGCGTACCGGCAGATATCCGCGCACAAGGTGGCGTTGCTCGCATGTCAGATCCAGACATGATTGAAAAGATTCAAGCGGCGGTTTCAATCCCAGTTATGGCCAAGGCACGTATCGGTCACTTTGTTGAAGCCCAAGTTCTTCAATCACTAGGTGTGGATTACATTGATGAGTCTGAGGTTTTGACTCCAGCAGATTACGAAAACCACATCGACAAATTTGATTTCACCGTTCCATTTGTTTGTGGTGCAACAAATCTCGGAGAAGCACTCCGTCGTATTAACGAGGGTGCTGCAATGATTCGCTCAAAGGGTGAAGCTGGTACTGGAGATGTTTCAAATGCCATGCAGCACATGCGCAAGATCGGTGGAGAGATTCGTCGCCTATCATCATTGCGTGAAGATGAACTCTATGTCGCAGCTAAGGAGCTTCAAGCTCCATACGATTTAGTGAAGGAAGTTGCCCAGACTGGAAAGCTTCCAGTTGTTCTTTTCACCGCTGGTGGAATCGCAACACCTGCAGATGCTGCTTTGATGATGAGTATGGGTGCAGATGGAGTATTTATTGGTTCAGGAATTTTCAAATCTGGAAACCCTGCTCAACGTGCTGCAGCTTGCGTACGTGCAACAACATTCTGGGATGATCCAAAGGTTATTGCTGATGCATCACGTGGTTTAGGTGAAGCAATGGTTGGAATCAACGTTGCAGATCTTCCAGCACCACACCGTCTTGCTGAACGCGGTTGGTAAATTTTTAGCCAATGAAGGTTGGTGTATTAGCGCTACAAGGTGATGTTCGTGAACATATAAGTTCACTCATCGCTTGTGGGGTTGATCCAATCTCTGTACGCAGACCCTCAGAGATAGATCAGATCGATGCACTTGTATTGCCGGGTGGCGAGTCAACGACGATCGCTCAACTGGCAGAAGTATTTGGAATCTACGATCAATTAAAGGCCAGAATTGCTGCGGGAATGCCGGTATATGGCTCTTGTGCAGGAATGATTTTGTTGGCTAACGAGATATTAGATGCAAAAGCAGGTCAGAAAACCTTTGGTGGCTTAAACATCACCGTACGCCGAAATGCATTTGGACGACAGGTTGATTCCTTTGAGTCCGATATCTCTTTCAATGATGGTTCAACTGAATTGATAAAGGCTGTCTTTATCCGCGCACCCTGGGTTGAAAAGGTTGGCGATGGCGTGGAAATTCTCGCGACCGTTGAGAATCACGCAGTTGCGGTGCGTTCAAAGACACTTCTTGCTACATCTTTCCATCCTGAATTAACCGCCGATCATCGTATTCATAGATACTTCATTGAAGAGGTAGCACGTCCTGCACTCGAGAAGGTAAAGTAGCCTCATCGTTTAACGAAAGATCGAGGTATTCCAATGTCCGGCCATTCCAAATGGGCGACGACCAAGCATAAGAAGGCGATCATTGATAGCCGACGTGCAAAGGTATTTGCAAAGCAGATTCGTGCAATTGAGGTTGCCGCTCGTAACGGTGGCGCCGACATGGATGGAAACCCGACACTCTTTGATGCGGTTGCAAAGGCTAAGAAATCCTCTATGCCTTCAGACAATATTGAACGTGCGATTAAGCGCGGTGCTGGTCTTGAAGCAGGAGCGAAGGACTGGATCACGATTATGTATGAAGGTTACGGACCAAACGGCGTAGCAATCATGATCGAATGTTTATCGGATAACCGAAACAGATCTGCATCAGAGGTAAAGGTTGCGGTAACTCGTAATGGTGGTTCGATGGCCGATCTCGGATCGGTTTCATATCTTTTCAACCGCAAGGGTGTTGTAATTGTTAAGAAGGATGGGACTCTGACCGAGGATTCAATCCTTGAAGCTGTTCTGGAGGCAGGTGCTGAAGAGGTCAACGATCTCGGCGAAGCCTTTGAAATCGTCAGTGAGCCGGCAGATCTTGTTCCTGTACGTACCGCACTGCAATCAGCTGGTATTGATTATGAATCAGCTGACTCATCTTTTCTTCCTTCCATGAGCATTCCTCTAGATGCAGATGGAGCAAAGAAGGTGTTTGAGTTAATCGATGCCATTGAAGAGCTTGATGATGTGCAAAACGTTTATAGCAACTTCGATGTTTCCGATGAGGTCATGGCGAGCCTCGAATAGGTAGTTGCTCGTTATCTCTACGCTTGAACACTGATCTAACGAGGAAAGCACGGAGGCAAGGATGAGAGTATTGGGTGTTGACCCAGGCCTTACCCGATGCGGTGTTGGAATCGTTGAGGGTGCGATCGGTTCTCCGTTAACGTTAATTGAGGTGGGAGTGATTTTGACTCCGACAGATGCTCCACTTGAGCAGCGTTTACTTGATCTAGATCAGCAATTATCTGAATGGGTCAACCTTTGGAAGCCAGATGTGATCGCTGTTGAAAGAGTTTTTTCTCAACACAATGTGCGAACAGTTATGGGTACCGGACAGGCGGCAGGCATAGCTTTATTGATCGCTGCTAAGGCTGGAATTCCGGTGATGATGCATACGCCATCTGAGGTAAAGGCTTCGGTAACCGGTAGTGGTCGCGCAAATAAAGCGCAGGTTGCAACGATGGTTCAAAATATTTTAAAACTTGAAACGATCCCTAAGCCGGTTGATGCGACAGATGCATTAGCGCTGGCGATTTGTCATATTTGGCGCGGGGGAGGCAATACCAAGATTGCAAACGCATTGGCTGCCGAACAATCTCGTTTAAAAAAGTTGCGTGCACGATGATTTCATTGTTGACCGGCACAGTGCGATCTGTTTCTACCGATCGTCTCACGATTGAAGTTGGTGGTTTTGGCCTTTCGGTCTTGGTAAATTCTCAAACATCCGCGCAGGTAACACTTGGCACTCAGATCCAGCTTTTTACATCATTGGTAGTCCGAGAAGACTCCTTGACTCTTTTTGGATTTTTGAATGAAGAGTCTCGTTCGTTATTTGAACTGGTTCAAACTGTTTCAGGAATTGGCCCCAAGGTTGCCTTATCCATTCTGGGTGCGCTTACGCCTGAGGATCTTGGCCGTGCTATTTCACAGGAAGATATAGCTGCAATTGAAAAAGTACCTGGCATTGGTCGAAAAGGTGCACAACGCCTAATCCTAGAATTAAAAGGAAAGTTGTCTGATCTTTCTCATACACAGCAGTACAAATCACATCAGCCCGCTTGGCGCGAGCAACTTACAAGTGCACTGGTTTCTCTTGGTTTTTCTCCTAAGGAATCTGATGCGGCTATCTCAAATGTTGTTTCCAATTTGCAAACTCAAAATGTTGAAGCCTCAACCCTTGAACTGAGTGAGCTGTTAAAGCTGACACTTGCTAGTGGAAAGAGTTCACGTGGCTGATGATCGTTTGGTAACTCCACAAGTTAAAGGTGAGGAGTCGGCCCTTGAGCATGCATTACGCCCCAAATCTTTACGGGATTTTGTTGGACAACATCGAGTTCGCGAACAGATAGATGTTTTACTAACAGCTGCTCGCCATCGTAACTCGCCGGCAGATCACATACTGTTATCTGGTCCACCAGGATTAGGTAAGACAACACTTGCTCTGATTCTTGCCTCAGAAATGCAAGCACCTATTCGAATTACTAGTGGGCCTGCGATAACACATGCTGGTGATTTAGCTGCAATTCTCTCTTCCCTTGTTGAAGGAGAAATTCTTTTTCTTGATGAGATTCATCGTCTACCAAGACCAGCTGAAGAGTTGCTGTATTTGGCTATGGAGGATTTCCGAGTTGATGTAGTGGTTGGAAAAGGACCGGGAGCGACCGCAATTCCTTTGCAGCTGCCACATTTCACATTAGTAGGAGCAACAACGCGAGCTGGATTATTGCCAAGTCCTTTGCGTGATCGCTTTGGCTTTACCGCCCATTTAGATTTTTACAATGAAGCAGATATTGCGCATGTAATTACTCGAAGCGCAGAACTGCTCAAGATTGAAATTGATAAGGATGCAATTGTTGAAGTTGCTGGACGATCACGAGGAACCCCGCGAATAGCAAACCGTTTACTGCGAAGAGTTCGTGACTATGGTCAGGTTCAAGGAAGCTCTCGGATTTCATTGAAAGATGCACAATCAGCACTGGAGATGTATGAGGTTGATGAACTTGGCCTAGATCGATTGGATCGTGGAGTACTGACTGCGCTGATTGAAAGGTTTAATGGTGGTCCCGTTGGCCTATCGACCTTGGCGATCGCTGTGGGTGAAGAGGTTGAAACAGTTGAATCTGTCGCAGAGCCCTTCCTGGTCAGAAATGGCTTTATGGCCAGAACCCCACGCGGCAGAGTCGCGACATCACAGGGTTGGCGACATATAGGACGAACACCACCTGCTGAAATCGCCTCTCTTTTCGACTTACCCGCACCTGACGCCTAGACTCTGCGGTTATGTCTACAACTAATAAACCAGTAAAGACGGCTGCCCGCCCTGGCCGCTCTTTGGCGATCCTAGGTTTGGTGCTCATCGCCATGACCAGCCTCGTCTTTATTCAAGGGGCAACTTCAGTTCGACTAGGTCTTGATCTTCGTGGCGGAACCTCAGTCACCTTGCAACCTCGTATTGCACCTGGTGAAGAAGGTAAGGTCACAAGTGAATCAATCGATCAGGCGGTCTCAATCATTCGTCAACGTGTTAACTCACTTGGCGTGGCTGAGTCAGAGGTTGCAGCGCAGGGAAGTGGCACAAACCGTCAGATTGTTATCTCGGTACCGGGAGATACTGGTCGTCGCGTAGTTGAATTAGTTGGACAGACTGCGGAGTTACGCTTCCGCCAAGTTTTAGCTTCGACATCAGGTAACCCAGCAGCGGCGGATGCAACAGCTACGCCACCATCTGGTGTCAGCGCAGATGTCAATGCAAAGTTTGCTGCCCTTGATTGTACAAAGGCAGAAAATCTTCAAGGTACAGGTACTGATGCGCCAACAGACACAATCGTTGCGTGTGATCGCGCGGGTGTAACCAAGTACATCTTGGCACCAGCTGAAGTTCTCGGTCGTCAAATTTCTAAGGCATCTGCCGGTATTGATACACAGGGTGGAAATGCTTGGTATGTAAGCCTTACATTTAATAATGAAGGAACATCTGCATTCGGTGCACTTACTTCACGTGTTACATCATTGCCAGAGCCAACTAACCAGGTAGCGATTGTGCTCGATGGTCTAGTTGTTTCATCACCTCGAATTACTGAGGCGATTCCATCAGGTAATGCTCAGATCACTGGAAGCTTCACTCAGTTAGAGGCGCAGGATCTTGCAAATGTTTTGAAGTACGGAGCACTGCCGTTGGCCTTTGACCGTGGCGAGGTACAGCAAGTTTCTCCAACACTTGGTGCTGATCAACTCAATGCTGGATTGATCGCTGGCGCTCTAGGACTAGGGCTCGTATTCCTTTACTCACTGTTGTATTACCGAGGATTGGGCCTTGTGACAGTTGGTTCGCTAACTGTGGCAGGTGGACTTCTTTACCTTCTATTCCTATTGCTAGGAAAGTGGATCGGATTCACTTTAACTTTGGCGGGTATCGCTGGAGCGATTGTGGCTATCGGTGTCACAGCTGACTCATTCATTATCTACTTTGAGCGTATTCGCGATGAAATGCGCGAAGGACGTTCATTACGTACTGCGGTTGAAACCGGCTGGACACGTGCTCGTCGAACAATTCTGGTAGCAGACTTTGTTTCGATTATCGCTGCGGTCCTGCTGTACTTCTTCGCAGTTGGTGGTGTTCGTGGATTCGCATTTACACTAGGTCTAACAACAGTTATCGACCTTATTGTGGTGTTTGTATTCACCAAGCCGCTCGTTGCAATTTTATCTCGAGTTTCATTCTTTAACTCGGGACACTCATGGTCTGGTTTCTCAAGCAAGAGCTTGGGTACTGTCGTTGCGAAGGAGGCATAAAGATGTCGAAGATGTCAGGTCTTGGAGGTCGTCTCTATCGTGGAGAAACTGCAATTGATTTCATTGGAAAGCGTCGCCGTTGGTACTCAATTTCGGCGCTCTTCATCCTTGCTTCTATCGCTGCCTTGTCGCTTCAAGGATTACACCTTGGTATCGAATTCAAGGGTGGATCTTCATTCACCGTTAATAAGGCAACTGCAACAGTTGAGCAGGCCCGTGCCGCAGTCGAGGCTGTCAATGTTCCTGGAGAAATTATTGTCCAGAAAATTGGCGGCGATAAAGTTCGCGTTCAAACAGGAGCGTTAGATACTGTTCAGAACAATGCGGTTCAAGATGCACTTGCAAGCAAACTTGGTGTAACTGTTGAATCGATTGATACTCAGATCATCGGACCATCTTGGGGTAAGGAGATTACTCGCAAGGCTCTCTACGGCTTGATCGGTTTCTTGATCGTTGTGATGTTGTACCTTGCTATGGCTTTTGAGCCAAAGATGGCGGTTGCAGCAATTGCAGCGGTTGTTCACGATGTGTTCATCACTGTGGGAATTTACGCCCTTGTTGGCTTTGATGTAACGCCAGCAACTGTTATTGGATTCTTGACCATTTTGGGATATTCGCTCTATGACACTGTTGTTGTCTTTGACAAGGTACGAGAGAACACGCGGACTATCACTGCAACATCTACAAAGACTTACTCTCAGGCGGTTAACCACGCTGTTAATCAGACCTTGGTACGTTCTGCTAACACCTCATTGATTGCGCTGCTTCCAGTTGGTTCAATCTTGTTTGTAGGTGCTGGTTTGTTAGGAGCAGGAACCCTTAAGGATCTTTCTCTTGCGCTATTTATCGGCCTTGCTGTCGGTACATATTCATCGATCTTCATCGCACCTCCAGTGCTTGCACAACTACGTGAAAAAGAGCCAGCTATGCAGGCACTTGCTAAGCGTGTGAACTCTCGCTCTGGAGCTTCAACAGAGAGTGCACCTAGTGCAGCTGTTGCGGCGGTTAATGGACGCGGTCCACGTAACCAACCAAAGCGTAAAGGTCGTAAGTAAGGTTCTTTGTGGATACTTTGATAGCACCTGTAATTAGTGCTCTCAAGGAAAATCACGCCTCTGTAGATTCCGATGAGGTATCACGCGCATTTAATGTCGCGCGTGATGCCCATGAGGGTCAGCTTCGTAAATCGGGGGAGCCGTACATAACCCATCCAGTTGCCGTCGCTGAAATCCTGGCGCACCTTGGATTGAATCCAGCAACCGTAATCGCAGCTTTGCTACATGACACCGTTGAAGATACCGCGTACTCATTAACTCAACTGCGCACCGATTTCGGAGATGAGATCGCAAACCTCGTAGATGGTGTCACAAAGCTAGACAAATTAACCTATGGTCCAACTGCAGAAGCAGAAACCGTTCGCAAAATGGTTATCGCAATGTCTCGGGATATTCGC
>Ga0209191_1000693_pt1 | contig 24937 bp, 28 predicted proteins | sample S_130626_EF_Meta_FD_187320 | JGI IMG/M metagenome (GOLD analysis project Ga0209191, IMG submission 187320) | Freshwater microbial communities from Lake Simoncouche, Canada to study carbon cycling - S_130626_EF_MetaG (SPAdes) (version 2) | ecosystem: Environmental > Aquatic > Freshwater > Lake ...
TAGAAAAAAGACAGCAATACCTTTTAATATCTCCAAATCAAAAAACACGTGAAAACGCAGAGGCTGAACTCCAACGTATTAGCGAAAAAAAGGCCGACTTGCTTGCAAAGAATGCTAGCGGGGCGAGCGCCGAAGCTCCTAAAACAACTAAAACGCCACCACCTAAAGGTAATGCTGGTAAAGTAGACACATCAAATCCCTTGTTGAACTAAGCTATGCCCACCTTACAAGAAGTTCTTGTTGACCCTAACTATGTCAATGCAAACTTTGCTACTAAACAAGCTATTTTCAATAAGTATGCGCCGCAGGATCCGAACTACGCTAATGCGAATGACGCGACCAAAGCAGCCATTCATCAAAAGTACGGCTTAGAAACGCCGGCTGTTCAAGTAGTAGAAAAACCCACTGCGCCTACTGCGCCTACTGCGCCCTCTGAGCCCGACACGGAAGGGTCTAGCGACTTTGTACGTGGCATTCGTAATTATCTGCCGGGCCTACAAGAAACATACGGTGGAGCAAAAGTCTTTGCTGGTCTTGCTGCTAAAAAGCTAGGTGCAACAGACACTGCTAAATCTCTGATTGAAGGCGGCATCGAGACTATGGATGTCGGGCAGAGTAAGCAAGTCACCCGCGATACTGACTCGTTTACAAACGCATGGGAAAAAGGCATTGGCAGCGTAGTCACTGATTGGCTCCCGTACCAAATGGGTGCTGGCGTAGCTAACATCGCTGAGACTCTTGCAATGATGGGTATTGGCGCTGGTGTTGGCGCAGTTACTGGTGCTGGTGTTGGCGCGTTGCCCGGCGCGGTGGCGGGGGCTGTGTCCAAGACTTTGTTAAAACAAGGCGTTAAAGAGATAGCGGAAAAAGTTGCCAAAGAACAAGGCGAAGAGGCCGCGCAAAGATACGTTCAGGCTGAGGCTAAAAAAGCTATTGTGCGTATGGGTTCTACCGCTGGTATGGTAGGTCAAGCAGGCTTGCATGGCACGGGTGAAGTTACGGGGCGTGCGGTGGAAGAAGCTAAGCGGCGCGGTGAGCGCCCAGAAGACATTGAGATGTCTCGCGTTTTGCCTGCGGCGGTTGCGCATGGCGTTGCGGATTTCTTTATCAACAAGATCGGTCTTGACTCTCTTAAGATCGGTGAGACTGGCACAAAGTATCTAGCTGCTGATATTGCTAAGCGAATTGGTGTAACTGGTCTCAAAGAAATACCAGCCGAAGAAATCCAAACAATGGCAGAGCGCTACGGCGCTAAGTTGTCATTGACTGACGCTGAAGCTGTTAAAGAATATGTAGACACAGCAGCGGCTGCATTCGGTATGTCCGTTGTGCCGGGCGGTATTGGTGGTGCGCGTACACACCTGTCCAATAAATTCTCTAATCTAGCTAAGCAAGAACAAGAGCAGGGGCAAGAGCAAGAAAAAGCTACTACTGGAACTGCGACTAAACAATTCGATACGCTCACTGAATTGGTCGATCCTGAGCTAAAAGAAGTGCTAAATCTGGATACAAAATACTTTAAGCCAATACCACCAATAACACCCCTAACCGACACCGCTGCACAAGGAGAGCAAAATGTTGCAGGAACTAACCAACCCCCAGTTGGAACAAGCACTAGCGTGGCTGAACAGCCCAACACAAACGCCGCCCCCACCCCCTCTGAGGAAGCTCAACTCGATGGAGTGGTATCTACTGGAGAGACTACTGGACAACCTCCTGTCGGAGAAGGACAACAGCCCAGTGCATTAGAAAACTTACAACCCAGCCCATTTAAGCTGACTCGCGGGGAGGTTACACCGGAAGCAGTTAGCAAACTATCTGATGAACAACTAAGAGCTGAACTCAACAATATCTACCTCAACGATCCCGAGAATGCGCTCGTACAAGCAGAATTAACCAAACGTCAACAAGGAACCCCAAGTGGCACTACGACCCCTAAAGCCGTCCAAGCAGAAACGCAAGGACAAAAAGCAGCAGCAAAACCAGCAGCCCCAGCAGCAAAGCCAGCAGGCCCAATAACCCCTAAGAAAATTTCTGATCTTTCTCCTGAACTACAGGAGGAAGTTGCGCGGCGTCGAGACCAGATCGCAGAGATTGAGTCGGATGGCGGCGATGCATCCAAACAGAAAAAATTCCTTAATGCGTTTTTGGCTAATCAGGGTATTACAGGCACACTGCCTGCGCGTCGTGAGACCAAGAGCATCGAGAAAGATTTCTTGGAAGAAGGCGAACTGCCATACGCAGTGGCTGGCAAAGAAAAGTCTGATTCAGCGCAAGAGATAGAGCGCGTTCAGGCGTACAAGGAATCATTGACTGACGAGAAGGGCAAGCCTAGAGTTATCCCTGATTATGAAATTAGCAATGAGGATCAACGTCTTTACAACGAGGTTCGTGACGAAGTAAACACGGAAACCAAAGCCGCTAACGAGCGCCGTTTGAAGTTGGTTGCTGAGCGCGATGCGGCGAACAAAGAACTCAAAGCTGCCCAAAACGCGTTTGATGAAGCCACTGATGAACAGGAAACTCCTGCATACACACGCTTAGAAGCTGCGCTTAAACGCTTTAACCAAGCTGAGAAAGCACTGGAAGCACACGGTGAAGAGCGCCTTGAGCTACCTGAGTACAGCAAGAAATTTGCTGCTGACTATAAAGACGTTTACTTCGGAAACATTACTGCTGGGGTTGATCTTGACCCAAAAACCAACAAGATGAAGATGGCGTTTGCGAGTGGCAAGAACGAGCACCGCAAAGCTGCCAAAGCGTTACAGGCATACATGCGGGAAATGCGCGGACGTGACAAGGAGCAGATGTCTCCCCAAGAACGTCGAATTGCCAATGCGTATAACGAAATGCGCGTTTCTTACAGCAAGATTTTTCCTGTCAGCTTTCCCCGCTGGCAAGACCTAACAGCCGAACAAAAAGACGTATTCAGAAGTAATATAGTAAGCCTTGCTGGCGCGCAACAAGATGTTGCATTTGCTTTTCTCGGTAAGAAACTTGTTGAAGACAGTAAGCTAAGCGAAGGCGAGAAACGCGAAAAACAAAACGTTATTGATCGCCAAAACGAAGTGCGCAGCAAGTCTGAAGCGCAACAAGAAAAAGACCGTAAAACGCGTGAAAGCTATGAGCGTAATAAACCATCTTATAGCTCCTTGCCTAATAATGTTGTCAAGATGGTGTCCGAGGGAAATCTGCAAGGTGTCTTGCAGCACATGCGTAGCATCCCAACAACCGCGCTAACCAATCCTTACAAACGGATTATGAAAGCTGTAGCTCAGTCTCTATTTGAGATGAAGCTTAATACCAAGATAAAAATTGTTGATTCTTCAGAGATTGACGGTGACTTGGCGCAATATAAACCTGAAAACGACACTATCTATGTGTCTAAGGAAGGACTCAGCAGCAACACACTGCTGCACGAAATTATCCATGCAGGTACGGTCAAAGTCATTAATGAGTATCTGAACGGAAACAAAAAGTCGTTAAGCGCTGAGCAGCTTAGAGGCGTGCAGCAGCTTGAGCGCATCATGAATGACACTCGTGAGACTCTCGGAGAAGACCACCCAGAGGCGTACAAAAATTTGTTTGAATTCGTGGCATACGCGCTGACTAGCGACCAACTGCAACAAGACTTGCATGACGAGCAGGCTATCAGTAGTGTGGTGGGGGCAATGAATAAGCTTCCTACTAAAGAGGGGTATGCAACCACGGAAGAAGAAAACATTGGGACAATCCTCCCCGAAGAAAAGTCTCAGTGGTCAGCTTTCAAATTGGCTATTGCGCGAATACTTAAAGTGCGTGATGTCTACTTGCGTAAAAGCGGAGTGGCGAACAAAAACATCGAGGCCAACTATGTAATGGAGATTGCAGCAGCGTTTGAAGACATGCTTGCAAAACCTACACAGCCCATTTATTTACCGGCACTGCCAACAAAGAAAGCACCGAAAAAAGCGGAGACCGCTTCACGGGATGTTAATAGTCTTGATGAGGATGATAAATCCTATGATCCTAAAGAGGATCAAATGCCTAAAGGGTGGAAATACTGGAAGCGAAAACTTCTCACAGTTGATGGCTGGCAAGAAATTGCACGGGACTTCCAGAATGACCGCTACCACATTAAAGAGTGGGAACGTGCGTTAGATCTAGCTGGGGAGATTTACCGTGAGGGTCAGGACAAGATTAACAATATCTACGAACAGATTGTTCGGTCTACTGGCATTGCTAGGAATCACTTTAACCGATCCATTGCCGATCCTTCTATGGAGTTAAACCTTGCTGTTGGTGATTTTGCCAAAGCTTTAGGTATAAAAACTGACCAAGCGCTCAACAAGTTGCATCGTGTTTTAGAAGCGCTTCATGAACCTGAAAGGCGCATGATTAAATTTATCCTGAATGTGCCACTGAGCACGAGCAATACTTTGAGTGGCGGTACTACCAACCCTGCTGCTGCTAGGGCACAAATTGTCAAGCTTCTTGACGCTAAGAAGATGACCAAAGCACAAGCAAAAGATCTACGCGCTAAGCTTGATGCAATCATATTTAAGCAGGATAAGAACGGAAATATCATCTACAAAGACGGCGCGCCACAGCTTTCTAAAAATGTTGACCCACTAGGTAGTAGCCCCGCAGGGCACACAGGTGCGCAAAGCATCGACTTTAGAAATGAGTCTCTGTATTCAGCAACAGGTATGTCACCTGACTCTGTAAAATCTATTACAGCCGCATACGAAAAACACCCAAACAAAAAAGAAATTGACCGAGTCCTAGCAGCGATTAAAACCTTAACTGATCGCACTGCTGACCTTAACCGTCTGTCAAACTACTGGTCGTTCCCAGTAGACAACCGTGTGAACTTTTACGGTTGGGACTATTACGTTCCCCTCAAAGGTACTTCCCGTGACGGCGACTCACAGCTTGACTTTAGCAAGATGGGTAGCGGTAAAAATGGGCGAGAGTTCCAAGATGCGCCTGCGTCTATGGAAGGCCGGTATAGCGTATCTACTAACCCTGTGCTGCAAGTTATGTCTGACGCTACACGCTCTGCAATGCGTGCCGGGCTAAAGGACGTTACCCAGTCAGTTAAAAATGCCATAGACCAAAAACTTATACCGGGCAAGCCCTCACGGAAAATTACATTTGAAGAGCGCAAAGATATAGACCCCGCTGAGTTCAAAGGCGAGACAACTCTATTCCACTACAACGAAGACGGCAGCATTGATGTGCTTCAGATCAGTGACCCAAAATTGCTGAACTCAGTTCGCCGCACGTTTAAAAAGGCCACGCCTCTCACTGACATTGCCAACACTATAACCAGCACTATTGGCAAGATGCACACTCGCTACAACTATCAGTTTGCTCCAATGAACTTTGTGCGCGATATGTTGACCAATGCGTTTACTATCGGCGCTGAACTAGGGCCAGCAAAAGCAGCGAGATTTCTTGGCGATGTAGCCACAATGGTTGTTGCTAAAAACGGGCTGTACAAAGCCATGCAGGTTGCTATTCTTTACGAGAAGGGCGATGCTAAAAGCCAAGGAGCGCTGCGTCAGCTAGCGAAGACCGACCCATATCTTTCCTCAATGGTTGAATTCATTGAAGAGGGTGGCATGGTGTCGTACTTGCAAGGTATGTCTATCAAGTCCAACTTCCAAGAACTGCACAAGGATATTGGGCGTTCAGGCATCATGCATAAGAAAGAGCAGCTAGAGAAGTTTATTGACACATGGACTGACATGTTTGAGATTGCCAGCCGTGCCGCTGCGTACAAGATAGCTAAAGAAACTGCTCTGTCAAAAGGCGAGTCAGAGAAAGCAGCTAAGGTACGGGCGTCTGCTTACGCTAAAAACTTAGCTAACTTTGAACAAGTCGGTGAGTATGGCAAGGCGCTGGGTGCTGCATATATGTTCTTCCGTCCCGCTGCGACAGGCGCAGTACGTGCGATTGAGGCTGTAGTTCCAGCTTTCCCCGGCTCACTAGATCGCGCTATGGAGCGTCTGTCTCCTAGCTTGAGTGACAAGGCTAGGGAAACTTTCAAGAAGAACTATAAAGAGAAAACCGACAACTCTCGCATAATGCTTGCGTCTCTCACGGGTCTTGGCGTAATTGCTTACATGATGGCGTTGATGATGTCTGATGATGACGACCTCGGACGTAATGCAGTAGCTACAGATAACATGCAGCAATGGACACGCTTTGCGCGTTTCCACATACCAAAGGCTATTACCGAATCAATGGGTATTAAAGAGCCAGTAGTGTTCCAGCTACCGTGGGGCTTCGGTCTTGGCGCGTTCATGGCATCGGGCGCACAGATAGCGGCTTATGGTGCAGGTAAGCAATCGTTTGGCGACATGGCGGCGAACATATTTACACAGATTTCGCTGGATTCTTTTATCCCGATTCCGGTTTCCCGCATGCCCCCCGGGGAAATGCCACTAGAGTTTGTCTTGGACTCAGTTGCGCCAAGCGCGGCGCGTCCTATTCTTGAGTTCGCGTTGAATAAGAATGGTCTTGGTCAAAAGATTTACAACGACCAGAACCGTAAGTTCGGTGATGCGTACACAGGCGGGGACAAAATTCCTCAGATATACAAAGACGCAGCCGTATATCTTGCAGACACGTCTATTGGTTCTTTCTTCGGCGAAGTTGATGTAAGCCCCAACACGCTGTACTTCTTGTCGAATAGCTACATTGATGGTATTGCAAGGGTTGCTGACGGGATGTACGGGATTGTTGACACCACTGACAGTCGGCCCCCGTTTAACCCTAAGACTGATTTGCCTTTACTCGGTTCTTTCTTTGGCGCGCGGTCTAACGTGGACTCACGTGAGTTTTCTAAAGTTGAAAATCAGATCAAAGCCATAGAACGGCAGATCAAGATGTACGACACTAAGCCGGAAAGAGCAGTTGAGTACGATGAAGCACACCCAATGAACCGCCCAGCCGTTGAGTTGTACAACAAGATGGTCAACGGTGAACTTAGAAACTTACGCCAAGAAGCCAACACAATCCGTCGGGATCAAACAATACCTGCTGACGTAAAACGTGAACTTATTACTGTGCTGACCCTACAGCAAAACATAGTAAAGCGGCAGATGATTGATATATTTGACGCATACGAGATCAAGCCCTAACGAACGCGCCATGCGCGTATACCTATGTGGTCATCCTTGGTGGTCACATAACACTTGGCTCGTATCCCGCAGCGCTTTGCCCCGCTATCAATCGCGTACATCATCTCAGCGAAGTGAAGGGTAGGGATAAAAAAGCTATCCCCGACCTCCATGCCTTGGAACGGAAAAATCCACTCCGGCTCAATTATCTTGTCCGGCGTCATCAAAGAAATTCTCCGGTAGTTCAGTTCTGAACCAGTACAGATACGCTGGGTCTACCTGCACCGCAGACTTCCAGCCCGTTGTGAGGCGGCCTTTCTTGTCGTCGATGAGCAGCTTTTTCTCCCGCATCTCAAACTCAAACTCTCGTGAACTGATCTGCCGCTCTGCCAAGTACCTCTTAAAGTCTGTCTTGGAGATTTGCATAAGATTTTCTTCGCTGACGATACGTCCTACGATCTGGCCGCGCGGCTCCATAGCTACCTTACCGTCCTTAAGCACCAAGATGTTACCCAAGTTTTTGTTGACGTAATCACCTAAGATAGATGGGTAGTCGGTGCGGTTGACCTTCACCACTTTGTCCCGAATCGTAATCATCTCTAGTACGGTCTCGTGATACACGCGATTTATGTCAAGGTTGATGATGTTGGCGTTGTGCGCCATTGCGCCAGTCATGCAAGCTGCGGACATCAGGTTTTGATAAAAACGATAAGTTGTGTCGTCACCAAAATCCTTTATGAACTTCTCGTCCCACACTGCTATGTTGTCGTGTATGTAGTTATCGCCAAGGCGAAACGCTTCTTGGATAAGCATCGGGCCAGCGTGTCCGTAGTTAAAGTTGTAAGCATTGAAGATGTGTTTGCCTAGCGACCCGTTGTTCTCTAGCAGGGCAGGTTTGTGGATTAAAAACTCAATAAGCCGCGCTGCCTCTCCGTCGGGGTTTGCTTTGATGCCTTCAAACTTACTATATGCTGACTGGTTAGTAGTCATGATGCCAACAAGCGAGGCGGACATTTCATGCTCACGTTCTGCGTTAACTGAGCCCTGCATCCTGATCTTGGCTTTACCGTGAGAAATTTTGTGTACAAGTTGCGATAGAACTTTCGCGTCCTTGTTTGAGATTTCGTCAACCCCAAGTGGGATATTGTGCAATCCGAGATAACGCCCAGTCATACCATTGTCTGTGGCTTCAAACACGCTAAGCTCCTTTGGGTTGCCCCAAACGCTCAATCCGGCGTACATTGCTCCGGTCTTGGCACTGCCAGACTTACCTAAAAGGCACACAGTTACGCCAGCAGTTGACGTATAACTCATGAAAGGGGACGCCATACCGCAAAGCATGGTGAATGCATGCATCTCAAACCCGGGTTGGTTCAAATAGTCCGTAGACTCTCGCCACCTAGCGTAGTCACCGTGAGGTACTAGATGTTTAGCTATGCCCCGCACAAAGGGAGACGCTGGAGCATCTATGATTTGTCCCGTGTGGGTAACTTCTTTCTTGCCGATCACGAAGCTGCGCCTTGCCCAATCGGGGTCTGACATATCTTCAGTCCAGCCCATTTGCATCCGCATTGTTTCCGCTTTGTCATTTAGTTGCATGTATTGTCCCCATTTGATTACGTAGTTCATAAGGTGTGGTAATTTCTCTGCTGAAGCAAACACGCCGTTAGACGACATGAGTGCTTTGAATTGATCTTGGGCGTACACATGTTTCATGGGTACAAGGATCTCGCGTACAGGATCGCGTGGTAGTTCTAAGCGCATCAACAAACATTCGCCGTCATGCTTACTAAACATCCTGCGAATTGGGAAAAATTCATGTGGCAAAACAAGAATAGGGTCTTGCTCAATCTTTTCTCCCTGCTTGTTGTACTTAGCTTGCGGCTGGTAGTAGATGCCGCCGTTCGCGCCTTTTAAGAATGGGTAGAGGAATTCGGGGAAAGAAGAAAATGTTTTGGCACCCGATTCTTGCCGAACTGATTCCTCTTTATTTGGCGCGGGTGCTGCTTTGAACTCTTTGCCAAGGACGATGGGGGAGGTGATTTTTCCCTTGTGCTGACATCCCTCACAGTGTCTTGGGTAATTGTCGTTGAACCACTCACAGGTGCGCGGAGCAGGTAGGCGACTTGCCTTTTCTTCGGTGTCTTCATAACTATATCCAATGTAATCTTCTGACATTTTGTGGATGGCGGTGGCTCCATCGTCACAGAACTTTGCGATTGATAATCCTGCCCACCACAGGGGTTCTTCAAGTTCTTGAGCGTTACTCAGAATGTGTGTTATCTGATTGCACCCTGTCCCATTAAAACTTTTCTCAGCTAGTGTGTCGAATGACTTCGCAAAGTTGTCCAGCTTGAGCATCGCCTTGGTGTCATCATCCAGCCCCTTTGATACTGTTGCCAGCACATCGTCAGTTTTGGGCAATATAGGTTCGCCCAGCAACTCTTTCATCTCATCCCAGTCATAGACGGGAAACTCATCAACCAAAAAGGCAGCTTCAACCTTTGGGTCAAACTTGTGATTGAATGTGTAGGGGCAGCGTAGGATACGGGCGGCATCTGCTGATACCACGGGATCCATCTTTATAGTTTTAAGGCAGATAGATTTAAACTTCTCTGCATAGCCTTTCCACTCATCGCGTGGAATGTCTCTATCAAAAAGCCAGTAGGCGTGGATGCCGCCACCTGAGTCAAGCACTATGGGTTCGGGTAAACCTACATCATCAAGTAGTTTCTGTAAGGCTTCCAGCGCTCTGTCTTTGTCTTCATACTTGTTTGTCGGGTTGCCGTCTTTGTCTACCAACTCACCGACATCTAGGTCAACAAAGAGTGACCGCACAAAGCAGCAATCTACCGCTTTCCTACTGTATCCATTAAACGTCCCCATCGCCATGAACAGGTCATGGCCTTCGTCTTTCAGGTTATTGATTATCCCAATTGCATCATCGAGCGTCTTTGCGAAGTTGTGCTTGAGCCTTTTGTTCTTAATAGAACCAACGCAATAGACACCCTGACTTGGTAATGCTTTCTCGTAGAATTGTTTTAACATGTCTCGTCAGAGTTAAAAAGAGCGGAACCATGTCCGCTCGGTGAAAGGGAATAGGGCACTAAGACCCTCGGAGTTACATTCGTTCGATTAACTCCTCTATATATTTTTTAGCCTGAATGGTGCTCCGCGCAGGTAGCACACCTTTTGCAGTGTCATCCTCGATCAAGCTAATAAATGACTCTATCTTTAGAAGATTTTTATGGCGAACAGGAGAGCCACGGAACCAACTAAAGACAGTCATGCGGGTCACATCAAGTGCTTTCGCTACGTACTTGGCAGGGAGGTTGGCCTCTACACAAGCAAGTGCGAGCGCAGTGCCAGCCCTATTAGGATTGGCCTTGTGCAACTCAATCAAAAAAGCTTCGCTGTATGTCCGTGGCATTTTCTATCCTTACTTCTTAGACCACTTTTTCACAACGTCAGAGATGTCTTTCTCTTCCGATGGTGTGGATTTTGTTGATTCACGTTTGACGGGTTCCGGCACATCTGCCTCTTCCTCTACTACTTCACGCACGTTTTGTGGTGCAGCAACTTCAACGTCACCCATACTGTCGCTTTGGAAGACATTCATCTTCACTGCGGCTTCAGCGGCGGCGCTCTTCGCTTGTTGAGCAATGATAGGCAGGTCTGAATCCTCGACCTTGCCAGCGGGACTGAACAAGACTTTAGGAGTCGGTGATTTAGTATCAAACGCCATCTTTGTGATAACACGACCAGCAGACACGTTGTGTGACGCGAGGTGCTGGATATATGGACGGAATGGGAATCGACCATTATCTTCTTTGCCGAAGCTGGAAGTAGCGGGTAAAACCAACTGCATCACGTCACCGGCTGGGTCGTTTGGCAGAACCACCGCAGTGCGCCAAGACAAGCGGCAAGCTGTACCTGTACCACCACCGCCTGAGCCTTTAACAGACTTGGTGCACTCGCCGCAGGATGCAGCGCAAGGAGTTTTCACGTCAGCGTCAGGACGCTCAGAGTCAGTAGACCAGCACACGGGGCTAATCTTTTGTCCTTCTTGGTATGCACCGTCATAGTACATGCGAGAAGCTTTGTGCGCCATCTTGACGAAGATCACATTCATGTAGCGGTCTTCAATAGCACCAATTTCTTTACCGCCAGCGTACTTGCGGAACACACCACCCTTGATGGAGATGCGTTTATTTTGCCGTGCGCCGCCTGCAACTGCAAGGGTGTCTTCATCTAGGCCTTCGATGGGAGCCATCACTGCGCCGCTAAACAGGGTTGCGAGATCATTACTCATTTAAATTTCCTTTGTTTACTGAACTAACTTAATTAGAGGGTTTACGGACAACTATTCCGAATTCCCTCATTACATTCACGCCGGGCGGTAGACCATCGTCTTTCCGTTCAGCAATGAATTCTTTAAAGTTGCCCTGATGAATACGGGATTCAAACAGTTCAACTGCACCTTCTTGGAGAACAAACTTGCGGAATACATCACCGTCTGCCACTGTGTAACGCTCATTGAGTTTACGAATCACTGTGCCACTTCCGGTTTTGATGCTGCTTGCATTGTTCTCGTTACAGGTCACAAGCATCCGACTCTCTAGCGCCTTCAAATCAGCAACTATTTCGTCGTTCCTTGCTTTCCACTCAGCCTCAATTTTTTCACGTTCATTTCTAATTGTCAAGTATATCTTGACTAATTCTTCCAAATTTGTTTCGTCTTCTACTGTAAATTCACTCATATTCCTAACTCCTGCTTGTACAGATCAACCAAGCTTTCGTGCATATCTACCTTGTTCTGAAGCATCTGATAAATTCTTCGCTCAGCCTCCGACCCTTGCAGATGGACGACTGTCATAGCATTCTTCTGCCCGACACGATCAATACGCGCTATGCATTGCAAGTAGGTCTCCACAGACATGACAGGCGACCAAAACACTACTGTGTCGGCGGCTGTCAACGTCACCCCATGCGATGCGGCTTGCGGTTGTATAACTAAAACTCGTGGATGTTCTTGCGTTTGAAACCGATTGATAGTTTCTGAACGCCCTGATGCTGACACTGCTCCGTTGATTACTTCATTGCTTACTCCTTGGTCGGTTAAAAATTTAGATACCAGTTCTATAGTGTGGGTGTACGGCACGAACACGATTACTTTGTTCTTCGTCTCGTCTAGAACTTCCGACAACGCATTGAACCTTGGGCTTGCGTCGAACTCCACTACCTCTTTGGTGTCGGTATAGATTGCTCCACCCGATAGCTGCAACAACTTACTGAGCATTGCTGCTGCATTGACTGCGCTGATTTCTTCTCCCGCCGCGCTGATGAGCATTTCTTTCTTCAGCATGCGGTAATATCTTTCTACTTGTGGCGATAGCGGAACCTCACGTGTTTGGTACATCACCTCCGGTAGGTCTAAGCAGTCTGCCTTCTCGAAACGGATGGCGGGTTGCAACGCTTGATAGACTAAAGTCTTTGACTCTTTCTTGGGAGCCCATTTGAATCGGCTGATGGGCTGCATAACTTTGTCACGCCATGCCCCAAAGAACTTAGGTACTCCACTAGGGTTAATTAGTTTGGCAAGACCGAACGCATCTAGTGGTGACTGTGAAGCGGGTGTACCTGTCAGCATCCATAGCCGTGTAGTAGGAGTAAGCAATCTAGCTAAAACTTTCCAGCGTTTTGTTGAGACTGTTTTATATGCATTAGCTTCATCAACAACAATCAGGTCGAACCCTGCTTTATTGATTTCCTCACTAACTGTCCCTACGCCGTCAAAGTTGATAATGACAAACTCATACTCTCCGTTAATAATTTTTTTGCGCTTAGCGATATCTCCGTGGGCCACAGCTACCGTTCTATGCATAGCTGTTTTAAAAATGTCAGCTTGCCAAGCTGAGTACATGATTGAGAGTGGGCATATGACGAGCACCCGCTTGACCTGTTTCTGCGTCATCAGATAGTCTGCCGCCCAAATCACAGATGAAGTTTTGCCTGTGCCAGCTTCGTTAAAACAGAAGGCCCTATCCCTAAGCGCTAGGTATGAGGCGGTAATTCTTTGGTGGACGAATGGCGCATACAGTCCGGGCCAGTCGTATTCTTTTAGCATTGGGTTAGGAGCTTCACCATACAACCGCACAAGGCGTTGCATTTCTTCTATGCCCCAGTACACCACAACCTCAGCATCGGTTCCATCGTTTTTGAGGACTTCAACTCTGTCGATGTGCCCGACCAAAAACCCAAGATCAGAAGATGGAATCACCATATGGACTACCGTGTCTTCTACTACATTCATTAAACTGTCCTTTACTGTGTTTTAACGTAACCCCTTACGGGGGTTAGTCGGTCAAGCCTGTCGCGCCACATCACTGGGGAGAACTACGCCGCCTGACTGACATGGTTGTACGGGTAGCAAATTTGCAAGCCCCCCGCCACTGCCCACTCATGCCTTACAGCAGTGACTATTATTTCTTACGCTCCCGCTTGCTAGTTTCAGAGACTAAAGCGCCAGCGGAATTCCTTTTAAATGATCTGTTTTTAGACGCGCTCTCAACCCGTAGTCCATCGGAGTTACTTCCCCCTTTAGATAGCGCTTTGACGTGAGCAACATCTTTTCCTTTACGGTCAACACCCTCGGCATCGAGTTTGCGTCTAGCCCGTTGTCGTTCCATGCGGTTATCATGTTCCCCGCGCTCTTTCTGCTGTTGGTATTCTTTTGCATACGGCCTCGGTTTATTTACGTACGGCATGGTTGTTTTCCTTCATAAGCTTGATTGAGTTAAGTGTCATCTTAGCCTCAGTCATTGTTACCAAGATTTTCTCTATCGCTTTGTCATGGTCGTTGCCAAGCATGTGGATGTGGGCTTCTTTCAGTGCTTTCTCAGCCATCATCATCGGGTATGCGTAATCAATATAAGCGCCTTGCTTCATCATCTTTCCTTGTAGTGTTCGCAGGTGGTGACAGGGCACCAGCCGCATAGTTGGGTTCTTTTAGGGTTCCATACGCCCGTGTCGTAGGAAGTTTGTAAGCGTTGGAGATCAGGACGGAAATGGCCCCAAAGCTCCTCGACTTGGTTTCGCGTGTAAGTCTCATCAACAAAGCTGTTATGTACGATGAAAAGAAGTCCAGCCTTAATGGTTTGTACTTTAGGGAAATGGGCAAACACCATGAGCGCCATAAGCTTTAACTGTTTGGGGTCAGGGTACTTGTTACTTCCGGTCTTGTAGTCAACGATATAAGCTTGCTCCCCATCCACGATTAACAGATCTGCTATGCCCCGCACCCAGCGGTCAGGGTCGGTAAATTTACAAGGAGATCCATCTAAATGCAACCCCATTTCGTGTTCGGGGTAGCGGTCACCGTCAATCTCCAATAGCGAGTCCAGCACAGGCTTGAAATGCTGGTAATTTTTTGGCAGGGGTTTGCCCTCGCCCACGTAGTCCTCACAGTGTTTGTGTACTTCTGTGCCAAACGTCATCTGCTGGGTCACTTTTTTGGTGAACTGCTTTAAGACTTTGGTTTCGTGGTACTGCCTAGGGCAGTTGATGTAATCCTTAAGAGCAGAAAACGACCAAGTAAAACTCATGTATTGTCCAGTTAAATTTTACTTATTCTAACTCTTCTTTTGGGTCTCGTGCAACTTTTTTTGGTGCAGGGGGCAATCTAAATTCCCAAAAACCTACTCTGTCGTACCAGCGTTCCCATGAGAAGTGAATCTCTCGCGTCTTTATGTTGATGTATTTCCACAGGGGTCGCATTAGCAATCACCGTAGCTTCGCCCGACATTGGCTTCGCATGCCACGGGTAAAGATTCACACCAATCAGGGGGCACAGACATGCACTCGACGATATATGCAAGGGCTTCCTCTTGCTCAGCTTCAGGAACCACAACCACCGCCGCATCGTGCACAGTCAGCTTCACAGGGTAGCGCTTCTTAATCTTCAGCATCTGCTGCCCGACTACGATCCGCGCCAAGGCTTGAACTACGTTTTCAACTAGCGATCCACCCCACAAAGACACTGGCCCTTTGCGGCTTTTGTAGACGTACTTAGTCGTGGCTTCGGACGTGTCCTTCCCTAGATCAGGATAGCGAATCATCAACCCATTAGGCAGCCGAATGCCACTCTTATAAACTTTCAAACAATGATTCTTACCATAGTAGTACGGCTTGTGTGGGTTACCCTGCTTATCTTTAGGCCACACTGCTAGGTCATCAATCACTTTGTCGCCTTCACGCCAAAGTTTAATAACCATGTCGTTCTTATCGCGGTACACGCCCACGATACGCTTAGCTTCCTCATCATCAATGACAGCCCCGGGCGGCGTAGTCTTTAGCGTGTGCTGAAGTTTTAACGCGCCAGTCCCATACCCAAGCCCGAGAATGCAGGTCTTACCCACAAAACGTTCAGTAGGATTTGCTTTGCTGACAGGTCGGTTATATACCTCAGATGCAAAGATAGAGTAAACATCCTCTCCGTTGCGAAACTGCTCAACGACATCTTCTTGCCCAGCTAACCATACAAGGATACGCGCCTCAATCTGAGAGGAGTCACAGTTGATAACTACATGACCCTCGGGAGCAACTACTGCGTTCTTTAAGGCTTTCTTTTTCTTGTCCCTTGATGGCAAGTTTTGGAAGTTAACCTTGTCTGACCCTGCCCACCTACCAGTGTGGGCACCATAGTATTTAAGAGGTATTGGCAAACGGCCCTCATTACGCATACCAATGTCGATGAATCTCTCAATCCTCGATTCCTCAATGGTTGATTTCGTGCCAAGACGAACCGCGCATAGCTGCTGAATAAATGTGTCTTCCATCTCAGTGAGCGCCAAAAATCCCTCGTCATTCTTCGCCAAAGCATAGGTTTCCTTTCCTGTCGTGCCGCTAACTTTCATCGGGGGCGTGATGCCATGCTCCAGCAAGATTGCTGCGAACTGTTTATTGCTAGATAGCTTCTTGCGTACAGCTTCTTCTGTATCGCATTTGAGTTTCTCCATTAAGCCCGTGAGAAGCTCGCTTTTCTCCGCCTGCATATCAGCAAGCCTTTCTTGCAACAAGGCATCGTCAACCTCAAAGACAGGCTCAGTAAACATGCGTAGGGTCATGTCTATAAGCTCTAACTCTTCTTCGGGAAACTCACCCGCTAACTCTCTGAATAGCCTGAACGTAAGGTCTACGTCATTCTTGCAATACTCACCGTACTGCGCCAAGTCGGCGGGGGTGAAGTCTTTACGGCTCTTACCTTCAGCGGCAATAACCTCATCGCCCTTCTTGCCAAGCACGTACCGATCAGCTAGCTTAGATAACGACCCGCCAGCGTCTACGCCGTGAAGCGCCCTCGCCATACTAAGAGTATCTAGCAGGAAGATTGGCTTGATACCAAAGTGCCAGCTAAGAATACAACCGTCGAACAATGTGTTATGACAGAGTAGTGCAGATTGGTCCCAATCGAATGTGTTGAGATAGCTAGAGATTTCCTCATGCGAACCTGAGAACCATTCTTCTGGGGCGTCGTCAACCTTCACACCAACGCCTATGACTTCAAAACGTGAGTCTCTTACGTACTCTTCTGTAGTCTGATACTTAAACCCTAGCTTAAGTTTGTTGTCGTAAAATGTTTCAAAGTCTAATGTAATTAAATTCATATATCTGATTTGTCTTCACCTATAAAAATCCGAATGGTGATGTATACAGACAGCACTAAGCTCGCGCCGCCAAGTGCTAGTAGTAAAAAGATTTCAAGCATGATTCTTCTCCCGCAACTTAGCTTCGATCTCCCTAATGCACTGCATCTGATAGGGTGACAAGTCACCGTCCCAGCACTCCTCAATCTCTTTGTCTGTCAGCCTTACCCATGTGCGCTGGGGTGGAGTAACTGGAACATTTACTGGCATACCTAAACAACCAATATTCCCGATCTTATGTGGCGGGTGGGCATAAAGAGGCGTCCAACCCAAATCCCTTGGATGATCATCAGTCATCGTTATCTCATACCCAACCTCGGGACATATCGCTTCACCCCATTCAGGCTCAAGCCAAGCCACAGGCTTGACCTGATTTGTTTCTGATTGCATAGCTAGGACATCGTGGATTTGTCTGAGCAACCCGCAGATTTCGTCTTTAGTCATGTTTGTCCCCTTGCTCGGATGTTACGGGCGCACTCTTCAGCCAAGTTGTATGGCGTGCCGTCATCGGTTTCTTCACACACCCTTGCACACGCCTCACGCTCTTTAGCCGCTACCAGTTTGGCAAATGCTTCAAAGGCTTGGTATTTTGGATAACCAATGTATTTTGGATAGCCAATGACAATGCCACATTGTCTAGCCATCTCAATGATTTCATCTTGTGTCATGTGTTCAGCTCCCGCAACTTAGATTCAATGTTCTGTATCCCTGCAATGAAGTTGCCTTTCGTTAAAGTCTTTGCAAGCTCTGTTATTTCATCAGCGGTTAGCCCTGACCAAGGACGCGCCCTTTCCGCTCTTAGTGCGGCTTTCTTCAGCGCTTTGTTCTCTGCCACAAGTTCGTTAATCTGATTAAGAACATCCTTCAGCATTTCAGAAGTCTCATGCAGTGCCTTCATTGCTTCAGTCATGCTTCACCACCCTGCTTTGGCTTGCAAGCATCATTGAAACCCTCGGCATAGCCCATTGCATATTCTGCGGGTGTATTCTTCTCCCGCAGTCGCTCTTGCGCCGCCGCCACTAGGTCAAACGGCGCGTCTTTCTTGTCGAGCATCAAAGACATGCTCTCTTCTTCAGTCAGGTCTTTCCATCCGCTTTTAGATGCATACGACAAAGCATGTTGCAGTACGTCCTTGGCATGGCACAGCGCTTCTGTGGACTCGCTCAACTGCATAGGGGTAGTTGCGTCAAGCTCTAGCTTGATGGCTTCAATGGCAAATTTAATAGCTTCGATAATCATGATGTTTGTTCTTCCTCTAGTTCGCGTTCTATACGATCAATAGCTGCTTGCATAGTTTCAAGGCGTTTGATGGCTTCAACTACTTCCTGCTTCTCTTTGACAGACAAGGTTCGTGACGTTCGTAAACCATTTAAAGCGTTTAAGATGGACTCGATACTCATAATATCTCCTAAAAAATCCATCATAAAGCCCACCTGTTACGCTTCTAGCTAGCTATTCCTTCTTCTCAATTCGTTCTCGATTGCTCGAGCAAATGTCAAGTAGACATTACCGTTCGTTTGCTTGCGTACATCTTCTAGGATGTCCGAAATGTCTTTCTCTCTAAGCCCTTCCCACGGCCCTTTGCTGGTAGCTGTACTAGGCTTGACTTGGGTATAAAGTTTCTTACATTTGCTACATGCCCATTCCGATGTGCGGTTAGCGCTCACATCTGTCCAAAGATGGTCATCACATGTCACTGTCTTGCTCCTCCTCAACTTTATTAGCAAGGGCATCGCGGAGCGCACTAATAGCGTTGTCCACAAAACCCTCATCGAATGACGGGAGCTTGTTAAACTCCCGCACAACCTCTAGCGCCTTAAGCGCTAGTTCGGCAGCTTCTTTCAGCTTCACGCGCGTTCGGACAGAATCCGCTCGGGGTCGCGCTTTGGCTCAGGAGCTTTCTCAGCCTTCTCGGGCTTAGCTTCTTGCTGTACCTTGACCTCAGCCGCTTTCTTTTCATCAGCCTCGATGCGTTTGATTGGCTCTACTGGTGGTTTGTGACTTACTGATTCAATTCTCATTTAAAACCTCATTTAGTAAAAGTTCAATTGCCTTTAGTTCCTCTGCTGTCCGGCGCATTTGGATGGGGTTGCCCCTGCCTTTTGCCGCCGCCTCAAGCACACTAGCTGCTTCGGCAATAACTTCAGCCGTGTGCCTCAAGTTCTGTATGGTTTGTTCATTCATTGCATCTTGTATCTAAGCTGCTTCGGCCTAGGGTCAGTAATGGCTTTCTCTTCTGTCTTAAAAATGTGCTCGTTGAAACACATCCTTCGTCTTGTTGTAAGACTGTCCTTAGTTCTTGTGTCGGTAGTCTCGGTTGGGGCATTGCACAAGGGGCACTTCACGTCTATTCCTCCAAAGTAAAAAACAACTGGTATCAATCTAGGGTGTCAATTTAGCATCCATGTATGCGTGGGATGCTAAATTGATCTATGAAATAAAAAATTATTTAGAGAGGTTTTCAATCTCGCGGTTGAGATACCACTGCGCTTTCTTCAAGTTCTCTAAACGATCACCTTTGTGGTCGGCGCGAGTGATGTACTTCACTACATTGCCCAAGTGATAGTTAAGATTCTTTGCCTCGATAAAATCAATAGTCTCAATACCACCTGTCTTGTAGTGGGTTGGGTGATTGATAGCATCCGCATTTACCGCGACAGTTTCAATAGCTTGTACCCTAGCCATCCTAGCCTTGGGTTTTGCCAACGCTTCATCGCGGCGATTGACAAACTGCTTCCTTGCTTGCGACATCAAGTTGTATGCGTAAGGCTTTGATACCTTAAACTTTTTCATGATGTCCCTTACCGTAACACCAACGCTGTTAGCCATTGTGTTAGCTACTTCTACTACTTTACTCATCTGCCTTTTCCTTTTTAGTTCGGCGTTAAAAAACGATCTCAACCCCATGCTGAAACCGTGGACTTTCACTGTCATACATCTCCTTTTATAAAGACTTCAAACTCGTGCAAGTTTTCCTCATTGACAACACAGGTAGTACCTCCCGCCTTGTCTATATCGCCTAGCGCTTTAATCTGCAATGCAGTAGGCTTACCTTTACCAGCCTTCGCCTCTATAGCTAAGAACCTACCGCGCCAGCAGCACAAGAAGTCAGGTACTCCTGCGTTACCAAACCCCGCGCCATGCGGCATCGCATAGTAGATGCTGTGCCGTTTAAGAATATCTTTGATCTTGTCCTTCACTTTACCTTCAGGCGTTTGTGCCATTTACCGTCCCACCTTTCAATGACTCTAAAGTTAATCTATCTATCACTACACAGAACCATGTCTCAGACGACCTCCACCCATCGTACTCAAGGTGCGGCATCGTAACGCTATACACATTCAGCTTCTGCAACTTGTACTCGGGTATGAGATTCGGTTGCGGTGATGCGAGAATCATTGCCATCTTTGTCTTTAACACGTCCGGCAATGTCCCGCTATCGTAGTAGCGCACAAGGTCATCAGCCACATAAACCGTGTACTTGTTGTCTACCTTGCGCAAAGGAACCCTTACTAGATTCCAGTCTCGGTGATGCACAACGGGACTCATGCTTCCAGTCTTTGTACTCAGCAAGGTGTGACCATCCAAGCACGTTCGTAGTAAGTCGGGGTCGATCTATAGAAAAACACAGCGTCAAGATTCTCGTCATAGCCATCCATCAGGGGTATCACTCCAGTTCTATTCGACTTGTCTTCGTATGCAACTTTAACCATTGTCATCAAAGGGATAAGCTCGGGCACATCTTCGTATGAGCGATAGCGTTTAAAGGCCTCAACAGTTTCATACGCATTGGTGTCCTCTCCCCCTCCTACCAGCTTGTATTTACCAATAAGATAGTCACCCGAAACATCAACGCCTATCATGTAGAAAGGGTTGTTGAACATGCGGTTGACCTCTTGTTGCTTGATCTTCATAAGTCTATCGGCCTCTTCATATTTGTCAAGTAATTCTTGACATTTATTTAAGTCTACTACCGCGCTATCGCTACAAGAAGGTTTGTTAAAAGCTTTAAGTAACAACCCATGAACCTCGTCCGGTGATAGAGCATTACGCTTATCACTATTGCCTAACTTATCTCGCATAATTCTTCTAGCCATAGAGGACTCCGCAACGTTCTTATTCGCTAAAGACGCCATAGTAGGTACGACCCCATGACGTGACAGGGTAGCCATCAGTGAAGATACCTTTATGCTTCGTATAGTCTCTCTATCATTCTCTGAAGAGCCGCGCTCTTTCTTATAGAAAGGTGACCTATAGCAATACTCTAATTGGTTGTGGTCTTTACCACCTTCCATAGAGGTAGACACTCTACAAACAGCGATGCCGTTCTTGTGCGCCAATTGCCACCCTGAGTCACGCTGGAACCTGCTATCTACCTTACGCAAAACTTTCAGCCCATACTTAAATTCCAGTTCACGCACCAGTGTGAACACAGGTGAGTCTTTCAACTCGTTGTACGCTTCCTCGTCATGAAAGCCGTCAAGAAAAAATCTACTAACAGTCATGTCTATCTCCTTAATAAGTTACAGTTCTAATTGTGGCTACAGAGTAACCAAGAGCCTCAATTTTCTTCAAGGCATCGGCAGTTAAAGTCTTAGTTCCTGCTATGTCAGCAAACAGTTTCGCTGAGTCACACTTAGGATAAAACTTCACCTGCCCATATACATCGCGTACTTCTACCGTTATGTTCATCATGTGTATTGCTCCATTTCCTTGCCCTCAACAACAATCTTCACGCCCCAATCACAGGCGGGAAAGCGCTTACCTGCTTCACACTTGACTTCCTTAAAGACATCTGCGTGTTGCTTGTACAGTTCTTTGTTTAGCTTATTCTTGAGTCGTAAGAATAATCTCTCATGCGCTGACCTCTCCTCTGCTGGGGCTAAGCTCCTCTCATACGCAACGCTGTAATAAAACCTATCTATGTCTAGCGATATGCAGTACAAAAGAAAAGCATCTACCGGAGCATCATCTATGAGTCTCTCTGCTTCTTTGAACACCTTACTTCCACCCCTCCATTCCTCCTCGCCCCAAGCCTCATTAATTATCTCCCTCGCCGTCTCGATTGCAGTACGCTCTGACATGTTCTTGAGCATGACCTCAGAGACTTTATAGAAGCGTTCGTATTTAGATAGCAATTCTTTTGCCTTCTTGCGGTCTACATGGTTGATGAATACCTCATAAGGCACATTAGGTTGCATAGTGCTAACATCTATACGCATGCCCCTCCATACCGGAACGAGTTTATTGCCTAGGCTATATATCATCCCACCCCTGCGTGAGTCTGTAGTTAAGTACCCATGACAGTAACTGCTGAGATAGCCGCGCTCACCTTGGTGATATTGGTCTTTGTTGAACTCAAACGTGTTGTCAGGTCGCACCGTCCCTATGATGTTCATTGAAGAGATGTACCGTACATAGGTATTTTTATCTCCATTCCGATAATTTACTATGTTATTGTTGCCCTGCGCGTCAAGCTCCCTGTATTCACTCTCAGTTATTTCAACTCTGTCCCACTTAACGCCATACACGATGTCGAACACTGTATGACCATCCTCTTGTCGTCTAATAAAGTATTTGCGGCTGTCCCGCTTAGCAGTCATAGGAAACCTATCCTTGTTTCCACGGAAGTGCGGTGCAATCTTTGTTATATCCATTAGTCTCGCGTACTGTAATCCCATCATTTCTTTTCTCCAGTTAATTCATCTATACAAGCCAATACATCACGCCACAACTTAGGCTGTTGCGTTCCGTTCGTTAATTTGTGCAAACAATACAGGTATGCTTGCTCTGTCGAGGAACTCTCAGCCAGTATCGACTCAGCTATCTCCTTAGCCAAGCGATGCTTCTCAGCTTGCATCGACTCAGCTATCTCCTTAGCCAAGCGATGTTGAGAGGCGGGTTCCCTCGACTCAGCTATCTCCTTAGCCAAGCGATACCTCTCAGCTTGCTCAGCTATCTCCTCAGCCGAGTGATGTTGAGAGGCAGGTTCCAACACCATGTAAGCAATCTCTCCAAGCTCTATCGCCATCTCATTCATCTCATTCATCGTTGTCCACCACAACTTTCTTGTTACCAAGCGGCACTTCTAGGTTCTTGTTCATCGTGACCATCCATAGAGTTGGACTAGAGATTCCCCACGCGATGTCACGCTCAACATACCCATCCGTGAACACAATCACACACTCAGCTTTCAAGCCTTCCTTGTTAATGTATTCACTCACACTTGACACTCGTGTACCGCCTCCGCCCAACGGCTTAAGAAGTCCAGCGATGTTCTCGTAGTCGCTCTCAAAGATTTGCTCGCCATGTACTTCTGTATCCCACCACAAAATGCGAACTCTCTCAGGTGTACACAAGCCACAAATTGATGCCAGTTCTGTAGCAAACGCAGTCAACGCTTCCGTGTTAATAGAGCCTGACGTGTCTATCGCCACAATGATCTCGCCAATCGACTCGTTCTCCACGCTTGGCATATAGATATCGTTAGCCATGTGACGCTTATTCATACGGCGCCACGTGAACTCATCATTGCCCTTGGTTGTGGAACTCACAAAGTCACGCAGAGCCTCACGCCAATCTACCTTGGGTTCAAGCAAGTCTGTAATCGAACGAGGCAGCTTTGCACCCATGCGACCGGCTAGCAGTCCACCCTCACGTAGAGCTTTATCTATCGAGTCATTGATCTCCTTGATCTCCTCATGCGACAAGCCTTCCAGCATCTTCTCAAAGTCATGCTCGTCTTGCTGAGAAAGGTCATACTCCTTGCCATTGACCTCAATGGATTCCCATTCTTGGTCACCGCTACTTTGCTCTCCACCCTCGGATGGGTCGTTACCTTGGTCACCCTCATTACCCTTCTGACCCTTCTGACCTTTGTTACCGTCACCCTTGGGCTTGGGCTTGGCGTTCTTCTTTAGATAGTTAAACACCTCACGCATTGACCAGTTGTGAAACATCGGGTCATACACACCACCGTCAGGCAGCAACACGATAGCCTCGCTAGTACCCGCGACTGTGCCTTTAATGTTCTCAATGATGTCATTCACTACGAAGTCCGCAGCTAGATTCGCCATCTTCCGATGCTCTTCAAACATACTTCTACCGAACGCCACTTGCTTGAGCGCCACGTGTAAGTTTTCATGCAGCACAAGACCACGCACCTTTGACTCGTTGTCAATACTCTCCAAGAATTGGGTAGAGTATTTCTTGTTCACGCCATCGGTATAAGCGGTGAACGCGCCGTCTGTAACCTCAGTGCTACCCATCAGCATCACACCTGAGTACAAGGCTGTCTCGGGGTGTTTCATCAACGCAATGTGCGCACGTTTAATCCTTGTCTGTTGCTTAGACATGTCGATCTCCTAGTAATGAATGGATAAATAAAATAACATCCCACGTCTCCGTGGGAATCAAATCAGAACAACTCGTGATTGTTCTTAGCCCAATCAGCGATGTCTTGGTTGTTACGTGCCAAGCGCAATGACTTAGGTGAGCGCATCATCATGGTAAAGAACACGCCCTGTACCTCTGACGATGGAACGCGCTTAACGAACGACATGAATTTAGACAGCTCATCCTGTGTCGAGAGAACATCTACTGCCTGAAACATAATCATCAACTGCGCGCTGATGTCTTTGGGCATTTCAATGTCGTCTGGTTTTTTGATGATGTCCTTAACGTCAGTCAAAGATTTCTCAAGTGATAGAAACGCTGCCATGTCGCCGGCAGCGGACGCGCCGATAGTGCCAGCTAGTGCAACCTTCACCGAGTTCTCAGTCATAGCATCGCGGTTACGCACAATCACATCTGCCTTTGCAAGCGAACGTGGGGACACGAACGACAACGATGTCATGCTTGGCTTGAAGATGTACGGATTGTCCTTTTGGTCACCGTCAATGTAGGACGCCAAGCAACGTGGGAACATAGAAACCCACGCACGAATGACACGTGAGATACCATTCTCTGATGCCCATGACAGCCACTCGTCAGCCGTAGGCTTAGCCATACGCATAATGCAAACGCGATTACCTGCGTGTGCCAGCATATTGTCACCCACACCATCTGATGCATTGTTAGATGTTGCAAACACAATAGAGCCTTCGGGCAATGGCTTGTCACCCA
>Ga0209191_1000695_pt1 | contig 24891 bp, 27 predicted proteins | sample S_130626_EF_Meta_FD_187320 | JGI IMG/M metagenome (GOLD analysis project Ga0209191, IMG submission 187320) | Freshwater microbial communities from Lake Simoncouche, Canada to study carbon cycling - S_130626_EF_MetaG (SPAdes) (version 2) | ecosystem: Environmental > Aquatic > Freshwater > Lake ...
AATTTTATTCATTATATATATATATGTATATTTTTTCATATCGTCAAATAAATATATAAATAATGAAATAACATATAAAAATAAATGAAGCCATTTCTTAAATGGATAGGAGGCAAGCAAAAATTTACCGATAAGATTTTGACATTATTTCCTCGTGAGATTGATACATATCACGAACCATTTTTAGGCGGTGGCAGCGTATTATTGGCTTTGCTTTCAAGTGATATATCCGTAAAAACATATAGAGCAAATGATATAAATAAATATCTCATTCAAACATATATTGATGTCCGTGATAACATAGACGAGCTCATTTTAGAATTGAACAAATTAAAAAATGATAAAATTTTATTTTATGAATACCGTAAAAAATTCAATAATTCCAAGCGTGAAAATATTATGAATATAGAAACATCTGCATTGTTTATTTGTTTGAATAAAACCTGTTTCAGAGGTTTATATCGCGAAGGGCCGCACGGCTTTAATTCGCCATATGGGCATTATAAATACCTAAAGTTTTTTGACGAAAAAATATTGAGAGATGTATCGGCTCTCATTCAAAATGTTAAATTTACGAATATGTCGTATGAAAAATTTCTAGAAAATATGAATGATAATGATTTTGTTTATCTGGATCCTCCGTATGTGCCGGAAAATAAAACATCATTCACAAAATATAATGTATCGGATTTCCTTGATCACAATGCGTTTTTTGAGCGAGTGAAACAATTGCCAAAGTTTTTGATGAGCAACTCCGCGGTTTCATCTGTGATTGAAACTTTCAATGGTTATACTATCAAAATTATTGAGTGCCGTAGAGCTATCAATCCTAAAAACCCCGGAAGCACTGCCAATGAAGTTCTCATATTACATAGGAATTAATTTTAGCAATTTCATGGAGATGTGTGCATTATTTACGAGCATTTTGATAAAATCTAATGTGTTGGGTTTTTTCATTATTTCATGTGCTTCATTGATGTCAGGCCCTTGAATGATAATAATATCATTATCAGCATTCCATTGTTCTCCATCATATAATGCGAATCCAAGTTCAAATTTACCTCCCTTTTTACCACCCGATGCCGTTCTTACGAGCAATGCTTTACCTGAAAAAAATTTATTGGAATCTGTTGATAAATATTTGGTTTTTGGTCCAATATAAATTTCATCATGTTTAATATTTCCGCATGTAAAAAATGGTATATCACTTTTATCCACAAAAAACTTTGAAACTTGTGCCCAACAGAATCCCGTTTTATATGTTAAATTTAGAGATCCCAATGTTTTTGTTGGTTTTGGGATTGTTCCTGTAATGATATAATCATTATATACGTGTCTGCCCAACCCAAAAGAATTCTTTAATATGAGAATACATAATCTGGTGTTGGTGTCGCAAAAGTCATGTTTTTCAAGAATTTCAAATGACAGAATATTTTTTGTGATAATAAGTTTTCGGATAGGTTCATAATATACACTGTTTCCAATCGTAGAAGGGATTACAAATGCAAGGATCCCATCATCTGCCAAATGCTCGGTCAAACATTTGTATAAAAATTCTACATACAAATTAGACCTCCCTTTAACGATGGCCGGATTGCTTTTGTATCCTGCGAGGCGCACAACAAATGGTGGATTTCCAACAATAAAATCAAATTTTTGATTGGATTTCCATGTTAAAAAATCATGATTAATAATATTTGCAGACGGGTATGTTTTTGCGCACAAATTTGCCATTTCATGATCGAGTTCAACTCCCGTAATATTTGCCAATGGATATTTTGAGATTATTTCGGATATGATTTCTCCACTTCCGCACGATGGTTCTAAAATATTTTGTGCATTATTTACAAAGCCGAATAATTTGTCTCGCACTGATTTTGGTGTAAAAAATATACCTTGTTCTGTTTTCTTTTTTTTAGAAAGAGTTTTTACAAAATCTTTGGTAGTTTCAGTATATTGATCCATATCATTATAATATGATTGTTAATTTATATATTTATTTGACGATATACTTTAAAATAACTTAACAAATCATTTTAAAGAATACTATGACATCTGTTCCATACAGCCCTCAAAAACTGCGCATTTGTGTTACAGGCGCAGGAGGTTTTATTGCGAGTCATTTGGGGAAAAGACTGAAATCCGAAGGGCATTATGTTGTTGCCGCCGATTGGAAACACAATGAGCACATGAAAGCAGATGAATTTTGTGACGAATTTTATCTGGTTGATCTCAGAGTCTTTGATAATTGTGAGAAAGTCGTAAAAGGATGTGATCATGTTTTTAACCTGGCGGCTGATATGGGCGGAATGGGGTTTATTCAAAGCAACAATGCCGCAATTCTCTATAACAACACAATGATTTCGTTTAATATGCTGGAGGCTTCTCGTAAAGCCGATATTAAACGGTTCTTTTATGCGTCATCGGCATGTGTGTATCCAGAATATAGGCAGCTGCAAACAACCGTCGAGGCCTTGGCAGAATACGACGCCTGGCCTGCAGCACCGCAGGACGCATATGGTCTTGAAAAACTGGTCACAGAAGAACTGTGCATGAATTATGAACGTGATTTTGGCATGAAATGCCGCATTGCTCGTTTCCATAATATTTACGGGCCTCAAGGAACATGGAAAGGAGGCCGCGAAAAAGCACCAGCTGCATTTTGTCGTAAAGTTCTCACATCGGAGGGGGAGCTAAATATATGGGGAGATGGAGAGCAAACGAGATCTTTTACATTTATTGATGATTGCGTAGAAGGTATCCTTCGCATAACCAAATCTGATTATAACAAACCTCTCAATCTGGGATCTTCGGAAATGATTTCTATGAATGAAATGATCAAAATGGTGCTGAAATTCGAAGACAAACTCGCTATTATCAAACATATTCCAGGGCCGGAGGGAGTCCGCGGACGCAATTCGGACAATTCGCTTATTATAGATACTCTCGGATGGGAGCCAAAGATACGCCTCGAAGATGGTCTACGTATTACTTATAATTGGATAAAAGAAGAAATTGAGAAAGAGTGGGCTGCTGGTATTGTCAATGATTATTCATCTTCGCAACCTGTGAAAACGTCCGAGCCAAAGGAACTTGGATTTGTATATAATAAAATTGAACCATCTTTATTTTCTTTCCTTGATCCGTTTTTTAAACACATTTATCTTGGCTTTGCTGATGTTTGGAAGAGATATCGGGTTTTTAAATGAAGTTTTATTTATTTGAATACTTCCAGCATGCTTTTGAATACCGAATTCTTGGAAGATAAATATTTTTCAATTCGTGCGTCGCCAAGTACTTCTGCTGCTGCCGCAAGCTTCCTTTGTTGAACTCCAATGATATGATCGTCAATTGTGTCGTTGATGATAAGTCTCTTCACCGTCACTGATTTGGTCTGGCCGATGCGATGACTCCGCGCGATTGCTTGAAGCTCGCTGGTCGCATTCCATGCCAATGAATTGATATATACTCGGCTTGCCATTTGCAAGTTGAGTCCAATCCCTCCAGCTTCAATCTGGATGATGAAAAAGTTGATGTCGTCTCCAAACCTGTTGATTGCTTCGGCTCTGTCTGGCATGCTCACTTTGCCAGATATAACGACCGATTCATGTCCCATATTTTTCAGCATAGTGCGCACTGCGGCAATCTCCTTGTTCCAATGAACAAAAATAAGTGTTTTCTCGATCGGAGAAGACTCGATGTCCTTACGAAGCATGGCTAATTTTGTAGCCTCGCCCTCAAAAATTGTATCGGTTACTCCTTCGGGGAGCATTGTTGCATTTGTAACCGATTGCCGAAGACGAAGAAGCTGCTCAAGTAGTCTCATCCGCCCCTCGCCATCTCCATATGCCGCATATGCTCGTGCCAACACTTTGCCATTTTCAAGAAGCTCCTTATAAATATCGCGTTCATCAACGGTCTCAAACTCACCACGAATATCTTCGAGCGTCATATCTGGAATATTGAGTCCGTCCACATCGTCCTTCACAATTCTGAACATATATTTCCTTGCCGCATACGACAGCGTCACTTGAAAAATATTCATAAATTCCAGCAGAGTCTTGAAATCTTTATCTGATTTGTTCACGGGCGTGCCACTCAAGCACCACTTGATTTCCGACTTTAATTTTTTTATGATTTTGTAGCTCTTGGTCTTGTTATTACGGATGAGATGAGCCTCGTCGACCACTATGCGGTCAAAATCAAAATCCATCAATACTGATTCTTCCTCATTTTTCATGCTCCCAAAAGTGCTGATTGGAGTAATAATCACCCGATGCTCGTGAAGCATGTCCATTGAAATTTTTTTGGTATTGGAATCATTTGCGGTAATAACAAATGGTACAATGTCCGAGAACTTATAAAATTCATTCACCCATTGGTCGATGATGTTTTTGGGCACAATGATCAAAGTATGGTCCAGTTCGTGAATACAAGTGGTGGCAATCGTGAGAATTGTCTTGCCCATTCCCATGTCCAGACATAAGAAACCGCCAGGAGCATTTGCGGAGCTCTCGCGCTCGAGCATCCAGAGCAAACATTTTTTTTGATAGTCATGGAGTTTGCCAGTAAACTTCATTTTATTATTATAAAAATAAGATGAAAGTTTCATTTTTATAAATAAAAGTGATGATATAATTGCCGGGATCAAATGACAATTTTTTTTAATTGATCAAAAATTTTTTTGATCTTCCCGGTGATGAGACTTTCGACTCCGGGCAACCATCGTGCCCATCCGGGAATGCGCGATTCTTGAACGAGACAAACTTTGGAGCCACGGCCATTTGGATGAATGATCCAGCGGCCATGTAAATTTGCAGGACTGTCAACGGTATGATAAAAAATAATGATTTTATTTTCAACTTTTCGCACTTCTTTTACAAAATTCATGGTCAATGTTTTAAACGCAAATTTTTGTTGGAATGAGCATGTGATGGTATTATCGTCCATTTCAAATCTGGTATAGTCGATGCCCATTAATTTGCCATATCCCCGCTTTGTATGAGTTTTTGCAATTGTGTCGGGTGGAGTGTCTATGGTTTCAATCGCCCGAGTTATCAGCGTGTTGCCTTTCCATTTGGTCTCGATTAATACCATATTTATCAATGATATCTTTTATTTTGGCAATATTTTCAACAATATTCATGGATGCTAAATATGGTACAATTTCTTGAATCACTTCAAGAGGAAGATCCCACCATTTGATATCTAAAAGTTGTTCGATAATTTCTTCCGAAAATCTGTAACGAATAAACTTGCCTGGGTTACCGGCAACAATTGAGTATGGTTCAACGTCTTTTGTGACAACCGTATTGCAACCAATGACCGCGCCGTCTCCGATTGTAACGCCAGCCATTATCGTAACATTATCGCCGATCCATACATCATTCCCAATCAAAACATTACCACGATATACAATTGTGCGCCCGTGCTTGAATATTTTTGTTTCTCTGGAACCAAATGGAAATGTGGATATATATTTGGTCATATGATGACCCCCGAGCATAACTCGAATATTTTCCGCAAATGAGCAAAAAGCACCATATTGGCACAATGCTTTTTCTCCTGTAGTTATAATGTTTAATTTTCCATATGAGAAATGATTCGAATTAATAACCGGCCAGCGACCTTTCATTGATTGAATAAATATAAAATAACATGATATTTAACGAAAATAACATACATGGTCGCGAGGGCAAAACGTCGATACGGAGAAATTATTGATATTTCCCAATTAAAATAATTAATATTTGCTCAATGGTCCCAATTAAAATATGGCATATCGTCAACTCAGTAATTTATACACAAAATGTGATGTTATAATGAAAATGTCGTTCATACACAAAATGCGTAACAATGCTGTAAAAACTCTATATTCTGGTGAAATTGTCGACCAATATATGTGGAATGTTTTTTGCACTATATTAAAAATATCATCACAACCAGATGATGCGTTCCGAATAATGACACAATGTTGTGATATGTGTCAAAAAGATATTGGCCATAACAAGGAAGAGCATGAATCATGTTGCGGCGAATGCAATAAAAATAAAAATGAGTCTGATGATGTCATACCATTTGTCATGAAAGAATATTATCACGCACATAAAAGATATTATGACGATGATGTTGATATATGGTTTGCGCAAGACACTCCCGTTATTTTTACATATGAAAAAGTTGATGTTCGATCGATAAAAGAAGATAATTTATATGAATTTTACCGCAATACGTGTGCCGATTGTAATTGTCTCATACCGCCAGACAGCCTCCAAAATAATATGAAATATGTGGTATAATGACGATATACTATAATTTAATTGGAACCATTGAACAAATATTGATTATTTTGATTGGGAAATATCGATAATTTTCCCGTATCGACGTTTTGCCCTCGAGACGATCAATCAAAATTTCAATAGAAAAGCAACAAAATATAGGGCTCACACGGATAGGTCCTCATATCGACACATTGATGCATAAATTTGAAGAATGTAATAAAAATACTAATAACAATGGCAGACAGATATGTCAAGCTCTCACAACTTGAACATTTACTACATCGTCCAGATACATATATTGGTTCAGTCGACCCTCAAAACAAGAATGAATGGATTTATGAGAATAATGCAATCATAAAAAAGGATATCACATATACTCCTGGATTATTTAAAATTTTTGATGAGATTGTTACCAATTCTGCAGATTGCTTTAATCGCGGTGGGCCAATGGACACTCTAAAAATAACGATTGATTCTAATTCCGTAACTGTATGGAATAACGGATGTTCTATCCCGATTGAAATGCACGAAAAAGAAAAGTGCTATGTGCCAGAGCTTATTTTTGGGCATTTATTATCCGGAGAGAATTTCAATGATGAAACGGAACGGACAGGAGCCGGCAGGAATGGTTATGGCAGCAAACTTACAAACGCATTTTCCAAGCATTTTGCCATTGAACTTACAGATGGCACCAAAAAATATTCACAAATGTGGAGCAATAATATGTCAGTTGTTGGGAAGCCAAAGATTACAAAATGCTCAAAAGAAACATATATCTCAACCACATTCTTCCCTGACTTTCCTCGCTTTGGCATGCAACAGTTTGACAATGATATCATCTCGATTATAACTCGTAGAATTTACGACGTGGCTGCAACTCTTGGTAAGTCCGTTCGCGTTTTTTTGAACGGAAAGCGTCTTGAAGTAAAGTCTGCTGATGATTATTTTTCGCTTTACATTGGAGGAAAGGCCGATACAAAGCGTGCTTTCGAAAGCGTTGGCGGTTGGGACATTGGAGTTTCATGTGTTGACGAATTCACCTCGGTATCGTTTGTGAATTCAAGCGTTACTCTAGGCGGTACGCATGTGAATGCCGTGGTCGATGCAATTTCCAAAGCAGTTGTAGAGGCTGCGGCAAAGAAGAAAACTGTTGTGAAGCCTGCACTTGTCAAGAGCCGAATGTTTGTGTTTGTGAATGCCAAGGTCATAAACCCGGTATTTTCTTCTCAGACCAAGGAAATCCTCACATCCAAGAACTTCAAGGTGAGTCTGAGCGATGCGTTTATCAAAAAGGCTGTTGGAGTTTTGCTCGATGCCGTGATTGCCGAAACCAATGTGAGGTCTTCTCTTGTCGACGAGAAGCTTCTCAAGAAGACCGACGGTGCCAAAAAGAACCGCATTACTGGTATCAAAAAGCTCACCGACGCCGCATGGGCAGGAACAAAGAATTCCGGGATGTGTACTCTTATTTTGACAGAGGGAGACTCCGCCGCCACATTGGCAATTGCTGGTCTTAGCGTGATTGGGCGTGAACGATTTGGAGTCTTCCCCCTTCGCGGTAAGTTGCTGAATGTTCGCGATGCTTCGGTGTCTAGTATTTCAAACAATGCCGAGCTTACTGCCCTGAAACAAATTCTTGGTCTTCAATCCGGTAAGACATATAAGGACGTTACCAGTCTTCGTTATGGTGCCATTTTAATAATGACAGATGCCGATGTTGATGGAAGTCATATCAGCGGTCTGATTATGAACTTTTTCCATGCCAGTTTTCCGAGTCTTTTGACCATTCCTGGATTCCTCAAGAAGTTTATCACGCCTATTGTGGTGGTTTCCCGTGGCAAGGAACGCAAAGAATTCTTCAGTCTTCCAGATTATGAAGATTGGAAGAAGACGGTGGATACCTCAAAATGGAATGCCAAGTATTTTAAGGGGCTTGGAACATCGACTGCCGAGAACGCTCGAGATTATTTCCGCAATCTTAAAAATTTGTCCAAGACATTTGAATGGTCTGATACGTCGTCGGAATTGATCGATAGGTCGTTCAGCAAGACTCGCGCTGACGAGCGTAAAAATTGGATCCTGAATTTTGAGACTGGAAATCAGATCGATAATATCAACCCAATTGTTCCTATTCATGACTTCATCGACAAGGAGCTCATCCTATTTTCGAGATATGACGTGGAGCGTTCTATTCCATCGGCGATTGACGGATTGAAGCCGTCGCAGAGGAAGGTCATGTATGCCGCATTCAAGAGAAATATGACGGCCGACACAAAGGTTGCTCAATTCTCGGGATATGTCGCAGAGAAGTCCGCATATCATCACGGAGAAGCGTCTCTTCAGGGAACGATTGTGGGCATGGCGCAAAATTATGTCGGAGCAAACAACATCAACTTCCTTGTTCCCAGTGGACAATTCGGTAGTCGCTTGATGGGCGGCAAAGATTCCGCCAGCGCGAGGTATATCTTCACTCGTTTGTCTCCCGAAACCAGGAAAGTATTTCTGCCGGTGGACGATAATCTCTTGAAATATCTTGACGACGATGGCGATCAAATTGAGCCGGAATATTATGTGCCATGCATTCCTACACTACTTGTGAATGGATCGGCGGGCATTGGAACAGGATTTTCAACCAACATTCCTGCATATAATCCGTCGGATATTATTGACAACGTGAAGAGAATGATTGCGGGAGAAGCGCCTTTGGAGATGACCCCGTGGTATCGCGGTTTCCAAGGCACCATTGAAGAGACTGCCCCTGGGGTATATGTCTCAAAAGGTAAATACACAATTTCCGGTAAGACTGTGACAATCTCAGAACTTCCTATTGGAACTTGGACCAATGATTATAAAGAATTCCTCGAGACTTTGCTCGAGAAAAAGACTTTGACTGATTTCAGGGAGAAGCATAGTGAAGAAACTGTATTGTTCGAACTTGATTTTTCCGGATCTCCAGATGCATCCATCTTGAAGCTAGAGACCACCATTCGCTCGACTAATATGCACGCGTTTGATAAATACGGAAAAATCAAAAAATACGAGTCTTCTCTTGATATCCTTAAAGAATGGTATGATGTTCGCCAAAAATTTTATATCAAACGCAAGAAATATTTGCTGTCTGATTTGACTACTCGGAGCATCATTGCCGAGAACAAATATCGCTTTATTAGGATGATCAATGATAACGAGCTTATCGTGAACAAGAAATCGGAGAAGGATTTGAATATTGAACTTGGAACTCTTAACTTTTACAAGGTTGACGGCAGTTTTTCTTATTTGACTGGTATGAAGATTTCAAGTTTGACTGCCGAACGTGCGATGGAACTCGAGAAAGAAGCAAAGAAATTGCGCGAAGAAGTTGTCGTCCTGACAGCAACTTCTGAGATGTCAATGTGGAAAATAGATATTGACGCCATCCAATAACTTAATATACAATATAATAACATATAAGAAATGGAAAGAACACTCGTATATTACTCTCAAGATGGTACGTGTAAAGTATTTACAGAATATACAATAGATACAGATTGTAATATTACAAATACAAAAACAAAAAAACAAATTAGTAAAAAAATAGAGAATGGTTACCTGTCATTTAACGCCAGCTGCAAGAAAAAATCTTATCATTTAAGCGTTGCTCGCGCAATGTTATCAACATTTAATGGCGAACCTCCTACATTATCACACACCGCCGATCATATAAAATCTAAAGAAGTATTAAACAATTCTATATATAATCTTAGATGGAGTGATAGAAAAGAACAACGGGCAAATCAAAAACGTCCAAAGACGTACAAATCCGCATTTAAGATTATACAAGATAATCTTGAGATGACAGCAAGTGGTTGGGCTTCGTATTATAAAAAAAATTATGACAAAGACTATAAAAAAAAGAAATTTAATTATCTTGCTCGTAATAAAATTGATGGTTTTTCATATAAAGAATATCCAGACTATCGTGATGAGGAATGGAAGCAATATACATATTCTAATAATGTTATTTATAAAATTTCTAATATGAACCGCATAAAATATATAACATCATATGCGGAGCATGTTATTGATTCAAAGGATATGCATAAAGCTTCTGGATATCCGGTTGTCAGTATAAACGGAGTACAAGAGTATGCTCATATTATAGTCTTCAAACTATTTTTCCCAGAACAATGGGGGCAAAAAATAGAAAATGAGATCGTTCTTCATGAAGATGATAATAAATTAGATTTTAGACCTCACAAATTACGCCTTGGAACCCCGAGTATGAACGGTCATGATGCTTATGATAATGGGAAATATGACGAGACAAATCGAGAACGGAAACAATGTATGATGTATGATATTAATGGCAATAAAATTAATGATTTTAAGGGCAGTAGTCACGCGGCAGAATACATTATAAATATAAGAAACTCTGGAAATATAAAGATTATTGCACGTAAAATTCGTGGCGTTTTAGATAAATTTTATAAAGATGGGGTGACTTGCAGAACTGCTTATGGTTATATCTGGAAATCTGATTAAAATATTACATAGTGTAATGAGCAACAAACCAATCCCAACTGATCCTGTACTATATGAAAGAATAAAGGCAAAGATCAAACAAGAGTCAAAAAGTCGTTGGCCTTCTGTATATCTATCGTCATATTTGGTTAAAACTTACAAGGCCCAAATGGAAAAACGTGGCAAGAAACCATACAAATCTGGGTCGCCTTCCAAGAAATCGAGTTCGTTGAAGAGATGGTATTCGGAAAAATGGGTGGACATCAAGACAGGAAAGCCGTGCGGTGCGGCCAAAACCAAAGGATATTATCCAACGTGTCGACCATCCAAGAAGGTTACGGAAGATACCCCGCGAACTGCTAGATCATTGACCGCGGAACAAAAGAAGAAGATGATCAAATTGAAACAGAAAGCAAAAGGAAAGACAGTGCATTACAGCTATAAGAAATAATCATATCGACGATTATTCATATAAAAGCTTATCTGTTTATTAAATTATAACACAATGACCAGCAATCTTGCGTTCATTGCCCAGGGTGTGTCTCGCGCCAGTCTATATTCGTCTCGGCTTCCACAGCAGTGCACCAAAATTCAGCACTTGCAGAATAATCTGGTATCAAAAGCCGATACAAATATGCTATTTATTGGCCAAGGATTGAGTTATGCACTATATGAAAACACTCATGCCAATGTATCTTGGATTGAGGATGGCACCAGGAAGCTGAAAGTTCAGCCGCAAATCAAACCATATAATTTGATCATTGTGGCAAACAATCAGTTTTCGGTAAAGATGCTTCCTGATTTGAAGAATACAATTGATAAGAATATTATTCTGGCAGTTGTTAATAGTCGAATGATGATTGCAGAAAAGCTTTTGGAGCGTAGCATTGGATTCGTACCAGACATAAAGATTTCTTCTAAAGTAGAAATTTACGACCGGAATAATTCTAAAGAATGGGAAAATGGCATTTTGATTTACGATTTGATTAAAACAAAGTGACCATATCGTTAAAACGGTGTATAAAATGTGATACGATAATTGTATATTAATGGATGCCATTATTGATAAACTAGATCGCATGAATATTTCATCCCCAATCCGTGTTATTATGGAATCCTCAGACATGATTCTAAAAGTGTTTAGCTCAGTCGGGGAACTATGTGATGACGTGAATATTGTGTTTGATGAAGATGGAGTATCAATTTCTTCGATGGACTCTTCACACGTTTCTCTAATTGCGGTAAAGTTTGCCAGTGAATATTTTCAAGAATATACTATCAAGGCTACAACCGCAATCGGAATTAAGGTTTCTAATTTGGTTAAAGTTCTGAAATGTATCGAAGGAGAAAATATTCTTTTTGAATGCTCTGATGACGAATTTTTTGTGATGTCATCAAATGATAAATATGCGCTAAAGACTATCGATCTCGACTCCGAGGAAATGGATATCCCAGATCTCGAGGTGGATGTCGAGATCACCGCGGACTCGTCAGTCCTTCAAAAATATATCAAAAACATTGCTTCATTTGGCGACGTTATTGAGTTCAAAACGGTGGATAATGAATTAACTATGAGAACTTCTGGTGATATCGGCACTGCTGAGATGCGCGTTGATCAACCCATTAAGATCACGGGGAAATTGTCCGCTTCTTTTGCGAGCAGGTATTTGGTGACTTTTACAAGAGCCGCAAATATATCTAAGAAAACAATCGTTAAAATTTCAAATGAATACCCAATTATTTTCGAATATGAATTTGCCAATAATTCTTTTATCAAATTCTATCTGGCGCCGAAAATAACTGATGAAGACGAATAAATGACAATTGGTTATATCGACATTCCAAAGAATTTAAAAAAGAATAAGATTAAAATCAATTGATATTAAATATAAAAGAGCAACTCATAGTGAAATTGGAAAAGCGCTTAAAGCATTTCGTAATGGAAAAATTATAATGCGTTATGATCGCACTTGGAAACTTGTTTAATAGTTGGACATTTGGAAATTCTTGTAATACGCAACTTGGTCAACTGGTGACGGAGTCGGACCGCCAAAGAATGTGCCCATGTCAAAACTACTTATCTTAAGGTCTTCGGACCTTCGCCAGTTAATTCCTCTCAATACATGTTTATTTCCATTAACACTCACGTATGATTCGCCGTCAGATTGAGGTGCGCCATTCTTAAACGTATTCAGCTTTGTTCCTAATTCTATTTTGTTCCACGAGTCGGTCTTAAGCGTTCTTGCTAGTTCTCTATTAAAGAAACCAGAACCATACCCTTCAGTATCGAGACCTTTCACTGATTGCCACAAACCGCTTGGAGGATATATGTAATCAATCACACCCCCTGACTCTTGCCACATCACACGGTTAGATGCTCCCGTCGTTGAGAATTTACCACCGCTTGCAGCGCCATAACCGACGTGAACTCCTCCGAATTTACCCCCTCTGGCAAACTGAAACCCCTTAGGATAATAGACTTCCCAAGAAAATGTAATTGCGTCGCGGTTCATACCGTTCGGAATTGCTTCAAAACTGAATCCGCCGATTCCAGGATCCTGACTCGTTCCAGAATTTTTTCCATACCAGCATCTTATGACGTCTTCTCCGTTGAATTGTGTGAGATTGCTCTTCTTGAGATTGTATTTCTTAATATTCCAAGATTCTCCCCCCTTCATGAGACTTCTTAGATCCAATGTACTGATAACTCTGTTCGACGGAGGCGGTGAAGGCGCTGGCGGTCTGTCGGGGTTCAGGTCCACTAACTGGCCTTTGGCGTCGTACCCGGTATTACACCCAGTGTTATCATTGTTCGCGCATCGAAGCCCCGCGTTTGCGTCCCATCCCCAATATGGATACTTACGTTCGAGGGCGGTGGGAGGTCTTGGAGGCGGTGGTTTTGGCGTCGGGGGGTTTGGCGTGGGGGGTTGAGGAGTTGGCGGTTTTGGTGCAGGTGGCTGTGGTGTGGGAGGTTTTGGTGTTGGAGGTTGGGGAGTAGGTTTTGTTATCCTGGCACGGCTTATTTTGTCCTTAAGATCGGCAATCTTTTTGTTCATGATGTCAATAATCCCGCGTTTATTTGATGCTTTGGATTTTTTGCTCTCCAGGAATGCAGCCTCTGCTTTTTCTTTGGTGATTACTGCATCATTATAATCTTTTTCGGCTTGTTGGCGTTTTTTCACCAAGTCTAATAAAAGCGCATTTGCATCTGTAATTTTTTGATCCGTTATGGAATCTGATATTTTTTCATATTCTTTGGATAATTCTGTGGCTGTTTTTGTCGCTTCTAAGATGCTTGCGTCTGCTTCTGCAAGTTCGCGTTTTCTAAAAGATTCGAGGGCTTTTGCTGCTTCGGCATTCTTTTGGATTGCTATTACTTTTGATGCTTCGGCGGCTACAATAGCTTTGTCTACTTCAGTTTGAGACATTTGTCCCAACGATTGCAATTGTTTTGCGGTTTCCATGTCTGCGTTTAGTTGTGCGGATTCAGTTTGAGCACGTATTGCTACTTCTAGCAAATCGTCTACAACTTTTTTTTCTATGTCGAGCGACAGTACTGCTCCAACGTCTTTAATAATGGTTCCGTCTTCTCTGGTTTCGTTTATTCTTTTACGTATGTACCATATTGTTGCTGCTATGACTGCAATTGCTACCGTTGCTATGATTGAATAAACCACCCACCTCGAGAGTCCTCCCGAATTAATGTCACCGTTAATTTCATTTATTACATTTGTTTCCATTTATATTATATAATATTAAATTAAAAGTATTTATCAAATAATTTGTCTGCAGAATCATTTCTGATAATGAGTGTATTTGCAGTATATGATGATATAATACCGCCATGGACAGCACTTGTAACCAGTTTAATAAATTTGCGATCGCAATTATATTTTATACATATGGAACACGATATGGTCAAACGACAGTCATATCGTCAAAAAGAGTAATATAAATGCACGTTGATAATAAATGTCAAATGATTCTTTCATCTACAATTGTTACTCAGCGTCTGGCCGAAAGGATTTTCAAGCATGTCATGAAAACTATCGATCATAATCTTAAAAATAAGATTAAAAAGAGGTATGTTATTGTTCCAAAACCAATTATTACCGCAGAACAAAGTCAAAGACACGGTTTCATATTTGAAAATAGAATTCGTGAAGTATTTCGAGCGCCTGCAGAACAAAACAATACTGCCGTTCACGATATTCCAAAAGATAAAAATGCACTAAATCCTAATGAAAATGTGTCGATCAAAATGACCGGCGGAAATGATGTGTCGTGCGGCGATATTATACGATTTTACGATTATAATTTTTCCGAGGAAAATACAATCATCATCGGTCAATATAAGCAATCACTAAATAAAAATATCACACGCATACTTGAATTATCTTATGATAAGAAAATGCACGACATATTGTTCGGAAATGTTACTCGTGAAACTCTACTTGAATATGTGGAATTGATAAAGGCAATCCCACATGGAAATGTTACCGCCAAACAGCGGCAGCATATTCTTCAAAAGAAGAAAGATATTGAGAATGAGAATGGGATGTTTATTCAAATATCTCCTAAAATTGATAATAAGAATCAACGACGTGTCCAGTGCAGGATCAGGAACATTGACGAGCTTATCAAAACGATCCCATCATCTCTAAAAAGTGTGTCTATTGATGGAAATATTCGCGGCGTAAAGATCGATAGTGAAATTAAATTGGCGGTTCGTACTCGTCACACTCGTCATACAATTATATAATTATAATATATGGGATTTATATTTGTAAAAAAATCAGAGCCACATGATATTGCATTTCGCCGGGTTGGCAGCAAAGCGGGGTTGATAACTACTGAAACTAGAGAATGCAACTCCAATTTTTTTTACTTTATTAAATTTGATTCAACGGTTGATATGGATGTTCTCCATAAAATATCTTGGGAAGATGATGTGAATGATATTGCAAAGCCGCGTAGCATATCTAAACGTGAAATTATTATCAAGTTTAATAAATTTGTCAAACGCATTTGAAAATATCATTAGCAAAAATATCGTTTAAAAACTTAATAAATAATATAAATACGCATAAAATAAATAAATGGATGCATTTATAAAGATTATCAAAAAAAATGATGTAAAAGTAAATATTGATATTAAAAACAATATTGATATTAAAAATGATATTGATATTAAAAACAATATTGATATTAAAAACAATATTGATATTAAAAATAACAGCATAAGCAAATTAAAGAAAAAAAAATCTACCAAAAAAGTAAAAATACCAAAAGGAGCTCCTCCAACAAATGTTGAATTCTCTAAATTTACTCCTGTAAAAGCAAACAACGTTCCAACTCCGGAACCATGGGAAGATGAAGCAGACGAGGAATATGCGAGTGTTGCTTCAAACAAAAATGATAAAATAACGGATAGCAACGACATATATATTCGCCAAGATGACCAATGGAAAGAAATGTCAAAGCTGGATGACGATAATTCTGATACTGAAAAATCTGAGGAAATATATGACGATATTGAAGAAAAAGATGCTATTTCTGATACTATGTCAGAGCATGGCAACAGTATATCAGAGCATGATGATGATGCAATATTTTCAGAATCGTCAGCATGTGATAGTGATATGGATGATTTGGACATGAATGATGATATATCAGATTTAGGATGGGATAGTTTAAAAACAAAAAAAACTAAATCAAATATCAATAATGAGTTTCATTCTTATAAAAATTCTCAAATACCCAAAACTAAAATATACAAAATTCCTATAGATTTTGATGATTCGGATTTTTAAAAAGAATATTTGCTATATATTTCTTCTGATGGTGTTGTTTTTAATATGTCAAAATATGAATGTTTTAATAAATTATCTGGAATTAATCGCTCAATTTCAAGAGGATGTCTGTCATCGGTGAGTAAATTAAGATCTTTCAGAAAAAAATGTGTGCTATCCAATTTGATATCCGGTTTAATTTTAGTCAAACATTTCAAAACAGATTTAAGAAATAAATGAACATCATATGACGCGTTTGTTTCTTCATTGACTTTATAGGATCCGGAGAATACTCTCCTATTTGTTAATTTTTTAATTCCCGGGCAATGTACAAAATCATAATCTGTTATTGCAACAAAAAAATTAGAGTTTGTATAAAATGTCATGTCTGATACTTTATACATAGACAGATTGCTCATTCTCTTAATTAATACATTATTGGTTGATAAATCATTATGACGAAACCCGGGTAATATTTTTTGCATTGCAGCAAGTGTATAAATAATTTGAAATATGATATTTCTGATGACATTGTCCGATAAAATATGTTTGGTTAAAAATTCAGTCATGTCCATTTCAAATAAGTCCATAAAAGTAACATGGTTGTATATTTTTTGATAATATGTCAGAGTTTCCAGTCTTTTATGCAACCCGGGTATCTTTGCTGCAAAATTTTTAACATCTTGTTCCGCAAAAATTTTTACAAAATGCGGCGTTATATTTCTCTTCAGCAAAATAGAAGTCACGTTGGAAAAATTTGACGACACTATAATGGAATCTTGTTCTTTCTCCAATCGTGCGCCTTCAAAATCTCCTGATTTTTTGCGTGATATAAAATTATCAATCGTTTCTTCAGTGTAAAATGACACTTTCATTGCCATATTGCCAATCTTACTATGAACTGCAAAAATATCTGAATATTTACCGGTACCAATTTGAATCATATAAACGTCCCCTGACATTAACTTTAATATAACAATACTTTTTTTGTTACAGAATAACAAAATAATATTTGATTACATTATATATCATGGCATCTTATAAGTTATCGCCGGATTTACCAGGAAGTGACGAATCTCATAAAATCAAGTCATCAATTGAACAACTCCAGAACCTTCCAATACAGGAAGCACTCTTACTTGCCAAACAGCGGGCGACGAGACAAAACGTGTTTTATCCCGAAAAATATGGTGCAAAAAAGTTGGGCGCCGGAGCATACGGAACTGTATATCTAGTGAGAATGACCAACGAAATTTATTGGGAATTGGCACAACTTTTTCAATACGGCGGAGGGAAAATTATAACCGTATTTCCTCATGTACCGGCTCTTGTAGTTATAAAAATCACAAAGCAGTCTGGAAACACGTCCGACTCTGCATTTTACCAAGAAAACGTGCGCGAAAATCTTGTTCATAAACGTTTATATACGGCACAATGTCTTCAAGTGGGCACAAAGCCGTTGTGTATCTCTAAATATGTCCCAAAGTTTTTCATGTCTTGTATCATCGGGAAATCAAGAAATCTTCGTTCGCTGACTGTCATGGATCCAGCAGGTAACACAGACCTGGATAAATTTGTTAGAGGTAAAAGCATTCCCGTGAGCCTGTTCGTTGAAATCGAGCGGGCCATATGTGCGATGTGGTTGACCGGATATATTCACGGCGACCTCCATCGGGCAAATATCATGCTAGACACTAATACGATGGCGGTGAAAATAATTGATTTTGGGTTTGCATTAAAACTCCCACCTCCTTTTGTAGCGATTCTCGGGCGTAGAATATATAACAAAATAGCCAGAGGGGACATGGAATCCCTCGGTGACATCTGGACCCAGAAGCCTGTAGATGGCAAGCGTCGGCTCGTAAATTATACAAATGGAGTCATGAAATCTCGCGGGTTCCCATGGTATAATCCAGATTACAAAATATTACGAACTCTATGGAACCAAATACCACGTAAATTAAGATCGCAAATACCAGCAGCAAGATCGGCCGCATGGGGGATTCCAATAGGAGCACAACAATCTCGTCCTCAATCACGCCCCCAGACACAATCAAAACCACAGACAAAATACCAATCTCCAACCTTACGCGCCACATCTCTTAAAACATATAGATCTTCAAAAACAGCCCCTCGTGGTTCAATTAGCGAATCCGCAAAGAAGAAGGAAGAAATCGCAAGGCAACAATCTGCTAAAATAAAGGAGGATATGAGACGTGCAGAGTCCGCAAAGAAGAAGGAAGAAATCGCAAGGCAGCAATCTGCTAAAATAAAGGAGGATATGAGACGTGCAGAGTCCGCAAAGAAGAAGGAAGAAATTGCAAAGCAGCAATCTGCTAAAAGAAAAGAGGATATGAGACGTGCAGAGTCCGCGAAGAAGAAAGAAGAGATCGCGAGACAACAATCTGCTAAAAGAAAAGAGGATATGAGACAACAATCTGCGAAGAAGAAAGAAGAGATCGCGAGACAACAATCTGCGAAGAAGAAAGAAGAGATCGCGAGACAACAATCTGCGAAGAAGAAGGAAGAAGCAATGCGTGCAGAATCCGCAAAAAGAAAGCAACAAGTCCCAAGACAATCTCCAAGACGTTCATCACCTTCGCCCCCCAAAACGCCCCCTATGAAGAAGTCTCCTCCCCGCGCTTTCTTCACGCCAACCTCCCGTAAATTTACCAACGCCGAAAGAGTTGCCGTATATGGTCGGAAAGGAAATGCTCAGAAAATGTTTGCAGAAATTGAAAGGCAAAAACTGATATGTTTGCAGCGTGGGATGACATATAATCCTTTGACTAAACAGTGTAGTTATAAATCTTCCACGGCAATGCCTGGAGGAGGGTCGTGCAGGATTGACTGTGCTAAAATTGGAAAAAGATGCGGTCCTAATGGGAAATGTGTTAAGCTTTGAATACCATGGGCAAGTGTCAATCTTCATCTTTTAAAGGATCTCAAAACAATCTTATTAATAATCTCAGGCTCTAATAAAAATAATCTATCACGATTATACGAATAAATTATACTATATCGTTCTTCAAGATTATATCTTGCTTCTTCCGTGAGAAATAACAGCATTTTATTCTGTGCTTTGAATGGCATATCATATAAATGTCTTTCTATACCCGGAGCTGGACAGCAGAGTGAATATCCTATATTTTTATGCTGATTTGAAAATAATAATGTATAATAATTATTCAATGAAGATTTCTGGATTGAAAAACATGGAAATGTTTTGATAAGACTGAGTATATAATTTATAGATATTTCTATTTGTTTATCGTGTGATATCATTATTTTTAATACAATTGTGCTATTAAGTTTTTAAAGACCGTAGAACAATTCTGTCAATAATTTCTGGTTCCATTATTATATTTATTGATCTAAAATAATATCCTAATAGCAAATAGCGTTCTTTGAGTTTATGTCTTGATTTTCTGATTAGATGCACAAACATTTTGTTTCGAATGTCAGGAGTCATCTCATGCAGATAACATTCAAGTCCTATGAGCGGTCGTGGGATAAATTCCCAAAATGAGTCCAAAAGATTTTCGTGCTTCATTAAGCATCTCACGAGTTGTAATATAACGGTATTTGGCGCAAACGAAAAATAATCCAAGACAGATTTTTTAGATTCTGATGACGTATATATTGGTTCATATAATAGATATGGATATATGTCTATTATTTTAGAAGTCAGCCACACGTCATGATAAAACGCAGCTATATGTATTGGCAATTCTCCAAAATTATTTCGGACCAGTAATGATTCAGGGCACAAATCAATGATATAACATATCTCCTGGAATAATTTGCTTGTATTCGTTGTAAACATTGTCATGAGTTCATGAATAGGGAGATTTCCTTTGTTATTTTTTTTGAGTAATGTTTCAGGAGCTTTTTTAGCAATAAAAGTTAATGCACCGGTATGTTGGTCGGCATTTGTAAATCTCATGAATTCGTTTACTTGGCCATACAAATGTATTGGATAATTTCCCCTTGGATCTATTTTATTTTGATTTTGGTCAGTCTCATATAAAAATCTTACTATATCGCACGAGATACCATTTAATAACGCTGTGTGCAACGGTGTGTGACCCGCATCATTTGTTTTACGAATTGCCGAAGGATCTTGATTTAAAATATATTTTACTCCTTCGAGGTCGAGATGTGTTATTGATATGTGCAATGGGGTGTCTCCTTCATATGTTCTGGTTGAATATGCAATATGACCATCAAAAAGTTTTATAAACTTCATGTCGCACGCAATAATCGCATACATAAGAGGTGTGCTTCCCGAAGGATAATCCTGGCCCACCAAATTTTTGAATTTTTGTATGATTATTCTTGACATTTCATATTGCTCTCTGCAAATTGTCTCGTGCAGGATATTAAATCCGCCGTGCAATGGGACATAATTGTCTATGAGTCGTTCGAATTGTTTGATATTATTTGTTTTAATAGAATTTAATATGTCCATTTGATATAAATAATATTTTATTATATTAAGTTATATGAATAAGCTTGTAGCAATAGTCGCGATAATTATTATAGTCGGAATTATTGCAATAACTGTATATAAGAAAAAATCACCGTGCACATGCAAAATAGGGCACAATGGATTTATGTCTTGTAAATGCCACAGCAGAACCGCTAATGACAATCTTATTTTTCCGAATCTAATCACCCAGGAATTATATAAAAATCCTTATACCATTAAAACATATAATATGAGTGATCAGATTCCTGGATTTTACAAACTCACTACAAAGTTTCCTAAACTTGTTCATAAAAAATCTAAAAAAATCTAATTGTCATTTGATCAAAACAACAACTTATTATAAATATGTAATTTTTTAATATATCATTATTACAAATGAAGATAAATCTGAAGAAAACCGCCATTCGAATTGCAAAAAGTCAGATTTTACAAATTGCCCCGGCACCAGTTCCGGTTGTTCAAATAGCAGATTATATTATATCGAATCACAAATTTGTACAAAAAAGGAAATATTGTCTCATGGCGCATCCTCGGAAAATAATCAAATGTCTGCCAGGGATTGCAATATCCGATGTCATTAATAGCGATTTGATCAATAGCACAATAGAACACATCCATGACGGACAAATGCATGCTGCGGCATCAATAGGAATTCAGGCAATCAAAATTGCTCTTGTGTTGGTTTAATCTACCTCTTCGATTATTATATGACTTTTAATTGGCTGTTCTTCTTCTTGGTGAATTTTTGTCGTGGAGATAAACATAATTGTTGATGCTGCCACAATACTGATGAGTAATATTTCCGAAGTAGATAGAGACATATATTATCTGTAATTAATATCATTTAAGTTCTTACAGATAATCATCTAAAGCAGCCAGAACAATGGCGACAAGTTTATGAGGGTCGTCTGCTTTGAGATATGTACAATCCAGCATCACCTCATAATGTACAATAGAATCTTGGAATGTAAAGCAACCGTTTCCAGAAACCAAGGATGTTGGAAAAGAAAATTTGAGATCGTCAAAGTGAAGGGAAAAATGGCCTTTCTTTCCAATTTGATTATAAATATATTTTCGAACTGCAATTTCTTGCACGTTGAATACTTCGAGTGTGTGTGTCTCAAACATATTTTTTATATTTATCCATAGCTGGTCATCCATCGCATATTGTTTTCATATGGATTCTGTTAAGTTATCATGAGTATTGATATGAGCATATCGTCACTTTTGATCATAAATATATGAAATATACAATATTATCAATGGCGGACAGGCTGCATCAACTCATCGTGGAACGTATGGAGATCGGGCGAGAGCGGTATTCGCATGGGCTCTTGCACGTATCCAATAAAGATATGGATTTTCATTCGGAGCTGATTGAAGAACTGTTGGACGCTGTTGTTTATGCCGCTGCAAATGTTATTAAAAATACGCCACAAGTGTCTGCAAATATGGATATCGCCGATGATGGAGCCGTGAAACTAAATCTTTGCGTGAATTATGAATTGGACGACGATGGTCGCACGGCAATCATTGAACGAATTATGAAAGAATACACAAAAAAATATAATTTCAATAAAAATAATGTGTATGTTGAAACATTGCTCGTGTGCATGTTTGCGTTGGAATCCGTTCTAAAACTTGTTGATACATGATCATATCGTCATATTGTAATACAAATAACTTAAATGGATAATAATTATAGACATCATGCACCCAACGTTTATTCACAAGAGTGCCATTCGCACCCAGGCCGGTTATCCCGTTGCAATCGGCAGAAATTATACGAAGGTCATTCCTTCTATCAATCAATCGTATAACAATGCAGGCGATTGCTTTGCTAAAAAAGGAACCTATGAACGGGAACGACACGACGACGAGCGAGTTCTTATTGAAAGAATATGCAAAAATTGGGATGTGAATATGGAAGATTGTTGGGGATATACGACGTCGGGGGGTAGCGAAGGAAATCTACAAGGATTATGGATGGCAAGAGAAAAAAACCCAAATGGTATATTGTATTATTCTAATCAGGTTCATTATTCGATTAAAAAGATTGCAAAAATTTTGCGAATGGATGCAGTTATTATTCCGAGTGATTCTACGGGAGCTATCGAAATTGATTCATTGACTGAAGAGATTGATTATTCTCGACCGGCAATCATTCTGGCAAACATTGGGTCCACATTTGTGGGAGGGATAGATGACGTGAAAGAAATTCGCAGAATTTTGGGCGATAATGCATATATTCATGCAGACGCTGCATTTTTTGGATTTGTCATGCCACATTTATTCCCGGGGTATGATGGATATAAATTTATGGATTCCATTTCTGTATCTGCGCATAAATGGCCCGGAGTTCCATTCCCGGGGGGCGTTTTTGTGAGCACAAAGGGGCATGTTTCTCATATAGAAAACTTTGAAGAAGTAATCGACCAAAGAGATGTCACCGTGTCTGGTTCTCGTAACGGTCATACGCCTATTTTCCTCAATCATTTTTTTGACACGGTCAATCTTGATGAAGATGTTGAGAGATGCGTATATCTGTCTGAGTATTTGATCAGGAGATTGGAAGAGGCGGTACCAGAATGTTTGCCGACACAAAATCATAGAGTCCCCATTGTGACGTTTAATCGACCGTCCAGCTCTATTATTAGAAAATGGAGCTTGGCAACCGTTGGTTCGCGTTCACATGTGATTTGTTTGCCGCATGTGGACGAAAAGAATATCAATGCATTCGTGTTGGATATGGCAATGTATTTTGGTCGGCGAACGTTCAACGCGTAGAGAATAAATTAGTTGGGGAAGCAAATGGTTTAGCAGGAATTGTAGATAGATGGAATGCGGATGTTGTTGTTGGTTGAACATTGAATGGGCCGGGAGTATTGGTGGATGGAAAGTTAAAAGAAGACGGTGAAGGAGTAAGTGGTTTAGAAGGCGAAAAATTAAATGACGTGGTTGGAGATATAGTTGGTGTTGAAGATGTAGTTGCCGGTGATGTAAATGTAGTTGCCGGCGGTGTAAATGTGGTTGCCGGCGGTGTAAATGTGGTTGCCGGCGGTGTAAATGTGGTTGCTGGTGGTGAAGCTGCGGGAGTCTGGACATTAAAAGAAGATGAGGTATTTGTAAAAATATTAGGGGGGGATGGTATAATAGGTGATGTAGATTTAACTGGCACAAGTGGAGGTGTAGGCAATAGTTCAATTTGCACAGGCGAGTCTTGGATTGCTTTCCGGAAGCGTCTCATCTTATACGAATCATACGCGACCACTTCGTCAACGACGATAAATGCTTCAATTTGGTCGCGCATCGGAATCGTACAACCTGGAACTGCGAAAGTCATCGTGCTGTCGGTGGCTATGATAACCTTGACACCATCTGTGTCCGCGTACAACAAGTTTGCATTCAAGGTGAAGTTAATGTCAGTCTGGTCAAGGTGAAATTTCATGAATGAGTTGACAAACGTAACAAAATCCTGCTTCATGCTATAATTAACTTTGAAATGATGATCTTCTATTTTGGTGACAAGATCTTCTATCATTTTAATAATATCCGCGCGAAATGCCATTATTATTTTATAGATTATAAAATTGTTAAGTTATTCTCTCACGTACAGACAATACGAAACAACTTTGAATTTTATGGCGTCTGAATACTCTAAGAGCTTTTCTCTATTTTCTGGATCCGACCATTCTATTTCTAGACGCCGAGGATTATTGGAATCATACACGTATTCTTTTCCTCCACACACATAACCTACAACTGCGTGATTGCCGCTCTTACGTTCCATTATATATACGATGTGAGACAAGTGGAATCTGGTTTT
>Ga0209191_1000696_pt1 | contig 24870 bp, 27 predicted proteins | sample S_130626_EF_Meta_FD_187320 | JGI IMG/M metagenome (GOLD analysis project Ga0209191, IMG submission 187320) | Freshwater microbial communities from Lake Simoncouche, Canada to study carbon cycling - S_130626_EF_MetaG (SPAdes) (version 2) | ecosystem: Environmental > Aquatic > Freshwater > Lake ...
AGATTTTTATACTTTAGATTTTATATTTTATAAATATATAAATCAAATCAAGTATATTATGAATTATTATACAAAATTGATTCTTTGCATCTTTTTATTTTTTATTTGTTTTATAATACTTAGTTTCATTTCTACAAAAGAAGGACTAGTCAGTTTTGGCAGTTATAGTTTTGATAAATATTATGGAAATTATAGAAAGGACTATGGTTACAACAATAATACATATCAATATCCTGTTTTCTTTGACAAAAATTACAAAAATTTTAGCGACAATACTATTAATTATGATACTGTTTATGATGCAGAATATAAAAACATTTTATAATAATTATATACGACATCTTTGTAAAAAATGTAATTCACTATTTTACACTCATTAATAAAAAAAATGAAATACTTTTTTGCAAAGGTGTAAAATATATAAAATTTATGATACATAATATTAATTTTTGGAAAAATGGAAAATAGTTTTAAGGTTAAACGTTTAGTTGAACATCGTTCTGGAAATTATCAAATGTGGCCAGTACCGCCAGGACATTTTCAAAATAAAGTACACCCAGATACAATTTTAGGTTTGGTTACAAATAATAAAAATTATGTAGACATTGAAGGTTATACATTAGATTTTCACACGCCTGAAAATTTATTACGTCTTACACCTCAAAATGATTTAGGCAAAAATAAATGGAAGATGTTATTAATTATTAAAAGTCAACAAGATAATAAAATAGTATTGAAAGGTGCTTTAAGAAATATAGAAACAAACGAAATTGCTTTAATTTCAAGTATTAATAAAGCGTTGTGTGATGATTATAAAAAAGATTTTATAAAAATAAAAGGTTCAAATGAAACTGGACCAGTAGAGATTATTGCAAAATCAACAAAAAGACTGATATCATCATGTGATGATGAATATAAAATATGTTCGTGTAAGATGATAGCTCCCCTCTTCTTTTGGGAAGAACTCAAAAATAGATTACTTAATTAAAATAATAAAATAATAAAATAATAAAAATGTATTGGTCAATTGACTAATACATTTTTTTATACATGATAAAACAGCCATTATATAGAGAATTTATTAAAAATTGTATCATTTTGTTTGAAAAAGTGAGGAGTGTTCTTTAAGTTGTTTGGGGAATTTATTATATTTTAATGATTTTCTTTTCCAAAAAGTATTTTGGCTTTTCAATTTTGGACATTTTTTTTGTCCATTTTTTGAAAATCCGAAAAAGTCTTGGAGGAAATTAAAATTTGTGACCATAATTCATTTTTATCGTCTGGGCACAGAAAAAATAATTTTCACATTGTTATGATAAAATTTTTAAAAAATTAATTAGGGGATTTTTAGCAACTTTTAATGTTAACTAATTGTAAACAAAATGTTAACAGGAAGTTGCCAAAAAGTTGCTCATAGATTTAATTGTTCAATTTGTCACTATTTTACGGATAAGAAAAGTAGTTTTTCTAAACATTTACTGACATCTAAACATATAAAGTTAACACAAGTTAACACTTTTAGCAACAATAGTTGCCAAAAATTGATTGATACAAATAAAATATTCATTTGTAAATTATGTGATAAAGATTTTAATTCACGTGTTGGATTATGGAAACACAAACAAAAATGTAAAGAATTAACGTTATCCAATAATAATGAAGATAATGATCATCATGATGATGATGATGATGATGATGATGATGATATTATAACTGATAAAAAACTTATACTTATGTTAATAAATCAAAATAAAGAGCTTATGGAGATTGTAAAAAATGGAACACACAATACAATTAATAATAATAACAACATAAACTCCCATAATAAGACTTTTAATTTACAGGTTTTTTTGAATGAGACCTGTAAAGATGCCATGAATATTAGTGACTTTATAGAATCTGTAAAATTACAAGTAACCGATTTGGAAAATGTGGGCAAGGTTGGTTATATTGAAGGAATTTCCAATATAATCATTAAAAATTTACAGGCATTAGAAGTGGAGAAACGACCTGTTCATTGTACTGATCAAAAGAGAGAAGTTATGTATGTCAAAGAAGATAATGTTTGGGAAAAGGAAGATGAAGCAAATAAAAAATTAAGAAAAGCAATAAGAACGATTGCTCATAAAAATATTTGCATGTTCAAAGATTTTAGAGAGAAATATCCGGATTGCGAGAACTATGATTCTAAGAAAAATAGTCAATACAATACAATTATTTATGAATCCATGGGAGGAAAAGGAGATAATGATTATGAAAAGGACACCAAAATCATCAAGAAAATTGCCAAAGTTGTTGGGATTGAAAAGAGTTAAATTATTATATATAGATATTTATATACGTATAATAATGAAATATACAACATTATGTTATTTAGCAGTGTTTTTTATATTTATGATATTTGTAAGTATTTATTTTCAATGGTCTTACCGTGAAGGTCTTGTGAATATTGATCCTACTATAGTTAATTCAAATATACCATATGGTAAAGGTTTAAGCAATGAATTTATTTTAACTGGGTTAAATGATTTCGCGAATCAAGCAAGTAAAATTAAAATCACAAAAATAAATGTTATAGGTGATAATAGTATTCCTCCAGCAAATGAAACAAATAATGCAACTATTTCATTAAATGGTAGAAATATTGGACCAATAGTAAATAATGTAGATTTTTTAGCAAAGGTTATAAAAGATATGAGTAGAGGAGTTAAATCCATTGATATTCAGTATACAAGTTACACCGACCGGAAAGAAAAATGAGACAAACTTTCTATAAAAAATAAAATTCTCAAATCCCTTTTTGGTGATGTAAAAGCACCCTATCCATTTTCTGTTGAAGAAAATAACAAAGGAACATTTGTCAAATTACTTGAAACATAGTTATAAAATATACAAATCATAAGTACATTGTGTCTCATTTTTCTTTCCGGTCGGTGTAATAAAACAAGGGTTTAAATATCCAAACTCACTGTATTACTTGCAGATTTTTGACGTCTTCTACTACGTTTTGGCATGTTTATATCACTTTGTCCCTGCAATTCTTTTAAATCTTCAATACTAATTGTACTATTTCCATTAGTATTACTGTTACCACTATTCATAGATTGTGATCCTTGGCTTTCTTGCACAGGCTCCTGGATATTAATTGTCTTTGTTTTTAATCCCGATAAAATATCAGTAATATCACTTGGTCCTTTCATTTCAGGTCTGGACGATCTCTTTGATTTTTCTTGAAAATCATTGGAAGATTGCATATTACCGCGCTGTAAGCTTTCTCTAATATTGATACCATCATCTACAAAATTGCTGCGTCCCAAATTCAAGTCTGGTCTGTTCGCAAAATTGTTATTACCAGGTCTTCCCATTGGCGGAGGAACTGCATTTGGCCCCTGTGTAGCCATAGGTGGCGGTGGTCCATTTCCGCCTCCCATAGCCATTTCAGGGTTCATGACTCCCGACATAAATCCAGAAAAATTAGGACTTGATTGTGCCATGGAATTTACAGCGGCATTTTGAAATTGACGCATTAAATCAGGGTTTTGACGCAAAATATCATCCATACCAGGCATTGCACTTTTAAACATGGTATTTGTTAAATGGACCATCATAGCGCTACCTCCTAATTGAAACAATAATTTCAATTCAGGAGCCATAGATGCTCGTGATTTATATTTTTCATACAATTCAGCAAAAATTTCATCATAATCATTAATATTTTCGTTCACTTGTTCACTCCAACCATCTAATTTAATATCAAAAGGATCAAAACGGTTATTTAAAAACTCTATTCCATTGATAGCAGCCATTAACATATTTCCTTGAAATTTAACTGAGTTTTGTTTACTTTTTTCTTCCATAATTGTTTCATATTCACCCATCATTTCTGCTAAAGAAGATTCCATATTATATTTTTTTGACAACTCAACACCTTTCTTTTCTAAACCTTCTAGCTTTCTTAAATATTTAAATTTTTCACGTAATAATTCTTCTTTTGATAATTGAGGCCCTGATGATGATGGCGTATGTTTATCAGGATTCAATGGAATATTATTAAACTTACCATAACCATCCCATGTTTTTGTATCATCTAAAGATTCTACAGCAGAAGCCCCTAAACCAATATTAATATCATCATTAAATCTAACATTTCCTGAGAAATTGTTTGAATCTTCAAAGTTTATACTATTAGAATTAAATACATCTGATTTTGATTTAAATTTTTGAGTTGGAATATCTTCGGCTAATTCATTTAATTCATTTTCTAAATTATTTAAATCATCTAAATCTATATCACTGTTAGGCTTAGCATCTTTTATTCTATCATTCATTAAAAATTCTAACCCGCCTCCAAAATTAGTTGTTTTTGTTTCTTTAAAATCATTTGTATCTAAGTTCAATTCAGAAAGTTCTATAATATCGTTCATTATTGATTAAATAAGAACATTTAATTTTAAGTAATACGAATTAAAATATATATAATTATTAAAATTAAACTATAATTATATATGTTTATTATTTATAAACCATAACCCTTGTAAAAAACAATCGGCTAAATCGTCTTTTTTTTTATGATTATTAAAAAATAACAGCATATTATTAAAACTGTGTTCTTGAGTTAAAATTTCTAAACATTTTACAATCCCTTGTTTTTTTCTTGATTTGTAGTCATTATTACTAATAATACTATTACTAATAATACTATTACTATTGCCATTGCTATTATCATTATTTTCTATTTGTATTTGATTAACCACATCACCTGGAATACATTTTTTGTCCTTATTATTATTATTTTTTTTTAATTTATTGATAGAAGAAACAAATTCAATATATTGAGTATTATTGTTCATAATAAAATATTGAGCAATCATCCCTTGTATTGTTTTCATACGATTCGCTATTGGACTGATTTGGTTTTCAATTAAAACATAATCTATTTTTTCATCAATTGGAAAAATTTTATTGAATTTATTTTTTATATTTTTACCAATTGTTATTAAATCAATTTGAGATGCATTTATGTTAACAATTTCTTTAAAACATTTATTTTTAATATATTCGTTTATTTTAAATAATAAATCGTTTTTCTTAATAGGTTTTTCATATTGAATTGTATATTTATCAGCAATTTCAATAAGTTTTTGAATTTTTTGTTTATTAATAAAGTTGGGTTTAAGTTCACTCGTCGGTAGCTGATAATTTTGTTTTTTTGAATGTTTCAAACAAAAAAAACTATCATTTAATGTGTATTTAGCAGGTTTACCACATATAACATTTTTTTCAATACACATACATTTTTGTATTTCGTCTTCTTGAGATAGATTAATTATATCCCATTTTGCAATATTATAATAACTTGAATCTGCTTGTTTTTCAAAAAGACAAAACGCTAGATTTTTAATACCAACATCAATAGAAAGAATACGTGTACACATATACATAAAGAAGTATATTTTTCTTTATGTATTTATCAATTGTTACTTTAATTTGGGTTTTGATAATTTACAGGATTGATTACTGGTGCAATTAATCGTGAATTTAATTGTTCTCTAGATAAATATGGATTTTTTAAATCACTATTGGAATATCCGTATCCAGGTGTATTTGTATCATAAATATTTCTAAATGTATAAGGAACATTACTAGAAGGGGTTGTATTTGTTTCTGTATGTGGATCTAAGCCTAAATCATAACATGCTTCCATAGAATTATACTTCATTATTTGTAATCCATTATTTTGTAAATATTGACGATAAGACCAATTAGATTGTATATTTTCTTGTTGTTGTATACGTTTATTAACAACAGCGTCAGGCTGCCACGAAGCGTAGTTACGACCATCAGCCATTATTGGAGGAAAATTAAAATGAACATTATTGGAACCTGAATAACAAACTGCCCAGGACATATTTCTTATAATATATAATATAAGTATTTTATTATAAGAAATAATTTTAAATTTATTCTGCGTTAAGTAATTTTAATAATTCTGGTTTTTTTAATTTTGATGAATCAGCTACAAGACCTTTTTCTAAAACAACAGCTTTTAACTTATTCAATGATAATTTTTTATAATCAATAGCTTCAATATTTTTATTTTTTTCTTCTTCTAAATTTAAAATATTGATAGATTTTACATTAGACATTATACCTTTATCTTCATCTTGAGTTTTAATATTGTTTTGTTCATTAAAACTATCATTATCAGTCAATTCATTAAAATCAAGGTCTTCTAGATCATCGTTGCAATCATCGTCATCATTATCATCGTTATCATCGTTATCATCGTTAGCATCGTTATCATAGAAATCATTATTGTCTAAATTTAAAATCTTAATATCGTTTTCACTAATTTCCTTTATAGTTATGTTTCGTTTGGCATCGTCATCATCATCGTCATCATCATCGTCATCATCATCGTCATCATCATCATCATCATCATCATCATCTTCTTCGTCAACGTCACTGTCATCAGATACATCAATTAATGTTTTTTCTAAAATATTTTCTTTGCCATATTGTCTTAGATTTGGAATTATATTATCTATTGAACCATTTTGAGATGTATATGTGTTCATATTTGACTGAGATAAATGATATTTAATCATATTTGTTTCTTCTGCTAAAGATGAAACAAGACTTAACATGGAAGAAATTTTATGATTTTGTTCTCTCATTTTATTTTCAAAATAGACTATTAAAAGAGCCGTAATCAATAATGAAATACCAATAAAAATCAATAGTGTAGGATTTAAAATAGTGGATAAAAAAGACATTTATTAATATGTGTATATATTTATAATTTAAATAATTAACGAATATAAATATTATTTATTTTCGTTAATTATATTATTATTCCAAATAAATGCATAATACAAATAATCCAAATGTTAAAGGTTATCTTGATTTTTTTTATAAAAAAGATGATGTAATATTATTACAAGGTTGGTGTTTTCATAATTTATATAAAGTTTGTAAAACCAGAGTAAAATATAATATTATCAATACCGATTCTATCGATTCTAGCGATTCTAGCGATTCTAGCAATACTATTGATATTAGTGATTGTAACAAACCAAAATTTATTTATAATGATATTACTGATCCTATTAATACTAGAATTGACGTAGTAAATTTTTATAATTTTGATACAACAGTCAATGATGGTTCGTTTGGTTGGAATTTCAAAATACCTGATATAAATGCTATAAATATTGAATTAGAAATGTTTTTTCATGAAAAATGGAATACAATATTTACATTTGAAAAATATATTTCACAAAAAATTGTAAAAAAAGTATCTAGAAAAATTCCTTCATTTGTTGTAGTTGATAATTTTTATGAAAATGTAGATTTAATTCGTAAAATAGCATTATCGCAAACTTTTGAGTATCATACTGCTTATCATAAAGGAAAAAGGACAAATGACGTGTTTAGGTTTGAAGGTTTAAAAGAATCATTTGAAAATATTTTGAATTGTAAAATTAAAAATTGGGAAAGTTATAATATTAATGGATGTTTTCAAATTTGTGTTGGTGGCGACCAACTTGTATATCATTTTGACGATCAAGAATATGCTGGTATTATTTTTCTTACACCAAACGCCCCTCCTCAAACAGGAACTTCTTTTTATCGTTCCAAGTACACAAAAAAAATGAAATGTCATGAAAATGATGAAAACGTAGTTTTTAAAAATGGATATTTAGATTCAACAGAATTTGAAGTGGTTGATGTAGTTGGAAACATTTACAATCGTCTTGTTTTGTTTGATTCAAAAATGTTTCATGCAGCATCAAATTATTTTGGAACAAATTTAGAAAATGGAAGGTTATTTCAGTTGTTCTTTTTTGATTTGGATAGGTAAAAAAATAGAATGAAATCCTAAATTTAATTTATTTTTTATTTCAATATCAATAACTTCATAATTAATTAAGTTTACAAGTGTTAATAAATTTTTATTATTTTTTTTGATTTTATCTTCTTCAACATTAAAAAATATCAAGTAAGGTATTTTGTTAATGTAGATAACATTATGTTCTCCACATATATTTTTGTTTTCAAATAATATTTTTTTGTAAATTGATAGTTTTTTTGTAATAATAAAACCATTTATTCGTCTATTATCAAAATTTCTTAAAATGACTTTATCATTAAAGCATATAGGAAAATCCAAATTATATTTTTCTATCTCATTATTTTTATGAATTGAAATTTTTTTTGTATTTTTATTTATTTCAATCATTCGATATTTCCCCTTAATATTTACATTTGTAAAATTTAACTCATCGTACATGGAAATATAAATTTCTATTGTATCCTTTTTATTTTTAACATCAGCATAATGAAATGTATAAAACCCGTGATCACAAGTATAGGTTTCATATTTATTATTTTTTTTATCATAGACATAAATAAATGTGTTTTTATTATTATCCAAAAAGAGAGGCATTTTATTTTGGAAATATTGTGTAAAATCTATTACAAGTGGTGAATCAATTAGTATCAATGAATCATCATTTGAAAAAAAGTCATGGATAACAGGTAGGTATTTGAATTTAAATTGAAAACTAAATTTTTTGTTAAATTTCTCATCTAATAAGATATAATTGACTAAATTGTTAACTATTTGGTAATCAATTGTTTCTATATTACATTTATTAGTAATTTTTGAATGTCCTGAAAAATGAGATAATGAATTTATATTAACTTTTTTCACAGTTTTTACATCTTTATTTTTAAAATCAATGTCCAATAAATAAGGATAATCACGTTCAAACAATGCATAGTTCTTATTTATATTTTCACTATTTTTATCACTAGTTTTATCACTATTTTTAATATTTAGGATTGCTGTATTTGCCATACCCATTACATTTGGAAATAGTTTCAACTTATTTAATATCATAAAAAATATTGTTAACAAATTATTATTTTTAGGCAGTACGCCAAATTTTTCTTCATATAACACCTTTTCTGTTTTTATTAAATGCTTGACATAAGTTAAATTACCATTTTCAAAAAATACGCCTTGAATTACACCATCGCCAATAAATAATTCATATAAAGAGTCAATGTTATTTTCCATCTTAATATTTGGTCCAATTAAGCCATAAAACCCATTGATTTGTTTAATAATATTTTTTTGTTTGAATGTAAGATTTAAATTAATTTTTTCATTTATATTATTTACCTTTACACCGAGTCCAAGGTTAAAATTATTTATGAAACATATTATTGATAGAACGTTTGTTAGTAAATATAATATTTTTAATAAAAGGGATAATGATAACAACATATAAATATTATTATTTATTTATTAATTAATAATATTATTTAATAAATAGTTCTTATTATTTTTATTATTTTATTATTTTATTATTTTATTTATATTGTTGACTAATAGTATTCTCTATAATTTCACTAGGATAATTCATTTCATAAAGAACATTAATACCTCCTTTTACCTTTGATATTCCTTTTTTTAATTCATATAAATATTCCAATTTATTTTCTTTCTTAATTGTTTCCATATAATGATTTTCAATCATTTTATGCTTATCCAAATGTTTACAGACATCTATAAAATGGGTTGTTAATATTGAGTTTACATTTTTATTTTTTGTAATATATTTCATAAAAGCAATAGCACTTATTGTAGCTTCCTCAGGATTTGTCCCTGAATACAATTCATCAAATGCACAAAAATGATTCTCTTTACATTTTAAATCTTCGTCAATAATATCAATTATTTCTTTACATCTGCGTGCTTCTGCTTGAAAAAGACTATCCCTCCCAGATGTATCTGGGATATTTAAATAACAATGAATATGATCATATGGTTTTAATAAAGCTGAATCGTAAAATCCACATCCAAATTGCTGCGAAACAATAATATTTATTAATGTAGATTTAATCACAGTTGTTTTTCCTGATGCATTTGGACCTGATATAATAATATTTTTATTTAATTTGATTGTATTTTTAACATGTTTTTTATCTTTTAAACAAGCATAATAGCTTTTTTTAAATATATTCTTATTTTTAATTTTTCTTTTATTATTTCTTTCATTATGCTCACCATCTTTTGTAAATTGAGCAAAATTTATTTTACCTTCTTTAATATTTTCTTGCAAACCAACTATACAATCAACATATCCATTAAATCCAAAAGAATACATGATTGCTTCTTCGTATATTTTATTATTGTAAATTTCATAAAAAGTTTTTAGGATATGGCCTATTTCAGTTATTTTTTTTATATCATATTTGAATTCAGTTACCATATCTAATTTACATTTAATTTCATTCAAAACAATCATTTTATCATTTACTATTTTATTAAATTCATTGTGACTTGTCAATTGTTCACTGTATTTATTATAATTTTTCATTGACTCAATAGTATAATTCAAATAATGTTTAAAATCTGCAAAATAATTGTGAATTTTTTTCATATTATCATGAAATCTGTAGCAAACAAGTATATTTTGATAAATAGAAAATACATAAAACCCAGCTGATACAACTAAATAAATTTTTTCCTGAAATGAAACTGAATTAAATTGTGTGAAAAGTTTGCCTATTGCGTGATGTGAAATGACAATTTTCAATATATCAATGTATTCTTGCATAGTAAGTTTTAATCCTTTCAAACGAATAATAAAAAATGGAATGATAAGAATTATAATAGGAACGAATAAAGATATTACTGGAGAGGTCATATTATAAATGCTCATAAACTGTAAAAATGGCTGAGAATTGTTTAGAAATTCCCACATTGGCCAATCAATATAGTAATATCTCTCTTTGAAACCAGTATCACATTTAATTTCATTCCACGTTTGAACAATTTTATAGTATTTTTGTTTATTTTCTTCATGATATTGTGTCTTCATATGCGTAAATGTTTTTAAAAGTTTTTGGTTGTCCTTTATAAAATCAATATCAGTTGTGTAATATTCAGAAACTTGATCCATTATCTTTACTGATAATGGATTTTTAACACCATTGTTAACGTTAAAAAAGTAACTATAAATTGAATTATTATTCACTTCAGCTGTTTTTATTAGTTCTAAATCAGTAACAATATTATCCTTAATGGATGTTTTATTTTTATTATAATAGATTGGTAATTTAAAATGTTCATTTAAATCTTCTATTTTATTTTGAATACTCATACAATTTATTATATTTTTAGTAGAAATATAATAAATTTATTTTACGAATGATTAATTTTTATATTTTTTATATTATATATTTATAATGAATGATATTTTAATAGACAATAAAGAATTTTATAATTTTGAATTAAATTTTTTAACGGTTTTTTCTTTAATTACTAAAGTAACATTTGTTTTATTCATAATTGGGTTTTTTCAAACTAAAAATGATTATATCATTAAATTCAATTTTATAGTAAAAGTAATCTTAGCTTTGTTTTTAATTTATCGTTTTAATAGTTACAGAAAACATAAAATAGAATTTACAGAATTAGATAGAAAAGTTTGTTACTCTGCTGGTATTTACATAATATTAATTTCATTTGTTGATTTAGTTAATAATTATATTGATATTATTAGAAGTAATTTTGTTTTACCTATTACCCAACCTATGATTGATTGGTTTAAAAAGATTCTAAAAATTCCAAATTAATAGGTATCTCCTTAATTTCACATGCATAATAGGATTCAATTTCTTTAATCTTATTTATATCTCTTCGTGTGATAAAATTAATACCCACGCCTTTTCGCCCCCATCTTCCACTTCTACCTATTCTGTGTAAATAAGTATGTATATCTTTTGGCACATCAAAATTAATAACAATACTTACTTGTTGTATGTCTATTCCTCTTGCTGTAACATTGGATGATATCAAAACACGTGATTTACCATTTTTAAATTCTTTGAAAGATTCGTCTCTTTCACTTCTATCCATATTACTATGTATGCGACAAACAGGGAAATCATCTTCTTTCATAGCATCATATAAATCAGCGACTCTTTTAATACTATTACAATAAATAATACATTGTGACACGGAAACATACTTATAAATATGTTTTAAAGTATCATATTTTTGTCTATCATCATCTACTGCTACATAGAATTGAGATATACCTTCTAATGTCAATTGTTCTGCTTTTACACAAATTTTTACAGGATTACGCATAATTTTATTTATAATCGGGAAAATACTATTAGGAAGTGTAGCGCTAAATAAAGCTACTTGAATATCATTGCTAAAATTTTGAAATATATTGTATACTTGTTCTTTAAATCCACTTGACAACATTTCATCAGCTTCATCTAAAATAACTAATTTAATTTTTTTTGAAGTGATTCTTTCTCTTCTCATTAAATCATATACTCTTCCAGGACATCCACAAATAATATGAGGTGTATTCTTATCATTGAAATTATTTAATTCTTCGTAAGGTGAACCTCCATAAATTGTTTGAATCCTTAATCCATTCATCATACCTCCTAATTGTTTTAACACATTTGTAGTTTGTTTAGCTAATTCTTTGGTTGGTGATAATATTAAAACTTGTGTAAAATTATCTTGAACATTTACAATAGATAGCGCTCCAATACCAAATGCAGCAGTTTTACCAGTACCTGATTGTGCTTGAGCAATAATGTCTTTACCCATAATGATCGGTTTAATTGCTTTTTTTTGTATTGGACTTGGTCTCTCAAAACCATAACTATAAATTCCCCTTAATATATCAGGATCATTGTCTAGATCATCCCAAGTATTAATTTCATAGGAAGAATTATATGTATCTTCTTCCTCATTGTTACTATTTACACTTCTATTTTCATACTCATTAACAAGAGACATTATATATATTTAATATATTTTTTTGTATTTAAGTGAATTTAAAAATATTATAATTATTTTAAAAAATTGATATAAATATATTAACTATTATAATCTAATATCTTTATAGAATTATGACTATTAATATTAAAAAATATACCTTGGAAAAGTTTAATAATATTACATTTAATGGTTTTAAATTTGACTTTCCAGAAGATACATTAAAAATTATATCCGAGTTAGCATTAGAAGTTGGATCTCCCAACTACGTAAAAACACCTGTCTTTCAGAAACGTGTTAATCCAATTAAAACAGAACCACTAAATAATAAAGAAAAAACTGATTATGATAAGGATTTAAACAATAGACGAAAACGTAACAATAAATCAATGGAAGTTTTAAATGATGATGATTGGGAAACAATACGAACTTTTCAAACAACCAAAATTGAACAAAAGATTGGTTTAGATGCACAAATTGATTTATTACGTTCTCATTTAAATAAGATGACTGAAAAGAATTATATAGATATTAAAAATAGAATTATTGAAACCGTTGAAAATATTGTTAAAGAAATAACTGATAATGATGATGAAATGACAAAATTAGGGACAATTATTTTTGAGATAGCATCTACAAATAGATTTTATTCAAAAATGTATGCAGATTTATATTCAGATTTAATAAAAAATTTTCAAATAATGGAAGAAATTTTCCAAGAAAATTTTAATAATTTTATGAACCTATTTGACACAATTGAATATGTAGAACCTAATGTTGATTACAATAAATTTTGTAAAATTAATAAGGATAATGAAAAAAGAAGATCATTGGCATCGTTTTTTGTAAATTTAATGAATAATAATATAATTACAAAAATTAAAATTGTTGATATCATAAGAAATTTAATGAACAAAATTTATATTTATATTGATCAAGATAACAAAAAAAATGAAGTTGACGAGCTTACAGAAATCATTGCTATTTTATACAAAAAAGAACTATTTGCCGAAAATATTAATAATTATGAATTAATTGATAATATGACTATTCCTTCTATAATTGAAAAATTAGCACATAGTAAAAGTAAAAATTTCTTAAGTTTGAGTAACAAAACAATTTTCAAATTTATGGATTTAATTGATATGTAAAACAAAGAAATAAATAAAAAAAGATTTAAAAATAAAAAAGTAAAAATAGTTAATTATGTATGACGAAAATATTTTAATAAACATTGATGAAAATAATGTTAATAATGATATTGATGATTGTGTAAATAGCGAAAATAATCATAATGAGCTTGAAAATTTTTTGAAAGAAATAAACGAAACTTCGTTAGATTATAATTTTAATGATCAAATCCAAACTCAAACACTTTTAATGATAAAATCATTGGATTATGATATGAATTATAATGTTAAACAATTGTTAGTGATATGTGATTATTATGGACTATTAAAAGAAGTAAAAATAAATAAATTAAAAAAACCAGAAATAATTTCTTTTTTATTAGATTTTGAAGAAAATATTGAAAATTCTTTACTTGTATATAAAAGAAAACAATTATGGTATTTTATGAGTGAATTAAAAAATGATAAATTTATGAAAAAGTATATATTATGGCAAATGTAAATAAATAAATACAAATATAAATATAATTATAAATATATTTATATTATAAGAATGGTTTTATCAAAAATAAATAGTTATGTTAGTTATCCCGAATTAAAGAGTGTAGATTCAGGTGATTTGAAAACTGAGGCTAGTTTATATCAAATAGAAATTAAAGATGTTGATGTTATTATTGCTGTAGGAAATGCTAAAAATACTTTTGAAGAAGCAAATATTTTTTATTTTCCTATCTATTTAGTTAAAAGCAATAATAAGGTCGTTCAAATTGGTCTATACGAAATAGAAGCTAGTAATTATATTAATTTTTTGGATGATTTCAATAATTTAGATGTTGAAAAATTGGATGAACCGTTAATTTATAAATTTGTTACAAAGGATATGTTAGAAAAAATACGTTTAACTCCGGATGTTCCTTTTATAAGAAAAGAAGGCGTAGACAAAGAAGAAGGTGAAATTATTGAAAGCGAAGAAATGGAAAACGACGAAGAAAGCATTGATAATAAACGAAAAAAAAATGAAGAACTAATAATAGAGACATACGAAATACCTAAAGAGAGAGAAGATATTTTTATTTTAACAAAAGGTATCCCTTTGCCTCCTTTACTAGCAGAAGAGACTTTGAAAAAAGCAAAAGATATAAGAGAAAAGAATAAAGAGTCTTTGGCTGAAAATTGGATTCAAAAATTTATGGAGAATAATAATTATTCAATTACAGATAATGAAGGAGGTGGAGACTGTTTGTTTGCTACAATAAGAGATGCATTTTCAAGTATTGCACAACAAACCTCAGTGAATAAAATAAGAAAAAAATTATCAGATGAAGCAACTGATAAAATTTTTATGAATTATAAAGAACATTATGATATGTATAATCAAAACATGAACGAAGAAACGAATAAAATAAAAGAATTATCAATAGAATATACAAAAATAAGAGAAAGGTTTAACAATACTTTTGATCGTAATGAAAAGAAATTTTTTGCAGAAGAAGCAAAAAAAGTAAAAGATGTACACGAAAAAATGATCCAGGACAAAAAAATAACTGCTCAAATTATGGGAGAATATAAATTTATGAAAGGAATAGACACACTAGATAAATTCAAAAAGAAAATAAGGAGCTGTGAATTTTGGGCAGAAACGTGGGCAATTTCAACATTAGAACGAATTTTAAATATCAAATTTATTATTTTATCAAGTGAAGCATATAAAACAGGTGATAATAAAAATATAATGCATTGTGGTCAACTAAATGATGAATATTTAGAAAATAAAGGTGTATTCTATCCAGAATTTTATATTATCGTTGACTACACTGGCTCACATTACAAACTAGTAAGTTATAAGAAAAAATCAATATTTAAATTTAAAGAAGTACCTTATGATATCAAAAAATTAATTGTAGATAAATGTCTTGAAAAAAATGCTGGTGCTTTTGCACTTATTCCCGATTTTCAAAAATTCAAGGCTACTTTACAAAAGAATGTTATTAGAGATGCACAATATGATTTTCAAGAACTATCTGAAGCCAAATTAAGAGGCATGTACGATGACAATGTTGTGTTTGTCTTTTACACAAAATCAAATGATAAACCTTTACCTGGAAAAGGTGTTGGTGAAAAAATACCTGGAGAGAAGCTCAAAGATTTTGCGAATTTAGCAGCAATGAGCCAGTGGAGAAAAAAATTGGATGATTTTTGGATTCAACCCTTTACTTTAGATAACCATAAATGGTCAAGTGTAGAACACTATTATCAAGGATCAAAATTTAAAAAAATGCATCCAGATTTTTACTTGAGTTTTTCTTTGGATTCTGGGACGGAATTATCTAAAAATCCTGAAATGGCCAAGGCAGCTGGTAGTAAAAGCGGAAAATTTAAGGGTGAATTATTGAGACCTGTAGAAGCATCAATAGATCCGGATTTTTTTGGTAAACGAAATAAACAAGAATTGTATAATGCCCAATATGCCAAGTTTACACAAAACGAAGATTTAAAGGCATTGTTATTGGCAAGTAAGGATGCGAAATTAACTCACTATAAGAAGGGTTCTCCACCGGAAGTTTTAGATGATTTGATGATTATTCGTGATAAAATTAGAAGGAATGATCTCTAGTTACACGTTTTCCACCTTTTCCACCTTTTCCACCTTTAGAAAAGGTGGAGCCAAACATTTTGGCACAACCTTTCTTAAAGGTTGTTTTGCTATACTTTTCCCAAAAGTTGTAGATTTTGCTATACTTTTCCCAAAAGTATATAAAAGGATTTAAAAATAAATAACATGTTATTATAAGTATTCAATAATAACAAGTTTACTATAATGAAGTTAACGAATAAAAGTAAACAATTTCTCTCTTTTTTTACTAACAATAAATATATTCATCACATAAAGCATACTAATAGTACAAATAATATTTTACTAAAAATATATTATGATATTGTGAACGCAAATAAATATCTACAATCAATTAAAAAAAATAGTTCATTATACCACTACGATATAAAAAAAATCCAAAATTCTTTAGATATTACAAAGCCAAACAATTTTAATTATAATAGTTTTCCAGAAATTATAAGACAACATATAGATGAGTTGAGTTTATCAGAAATTTCTTATACATTTTCTCTCTTTAACCGCAGTATCAAAGTAGTTTTTATTGTAGAAGATGCAAATATAGAATTGAAAATTAATACATATAATAAATATGTTGATTCTATTATTATGTGGTTACATATTTTAAATTTATATTCATCAAAACAATGTGCTAATTCACTTGTGATTTATTTTTATTTTACTAGCTTAGAAAAGAAACTACCAGTTTCTAATATTCATATTTTGGATGAAAAACATATCAATACCGCTTTTACAACCACATGCCCAAAAGATTCAGAAATTGTAATTTTTAGACATGAAGAGTGGTTCAAAGTATTCATACATGAGACATTTCATAATTTTGGATTGGATTTTTCTGATATCAACAATGATAATTGTCATGATCATTTATTAAAAATTTTTAAGGTGAATTCATTAGTTAATTCATATGAAGCTTACACTGAATTTTGGGCAGAAATAATAAATGCATCGTTTTGCAGTTTTTACTCATTAAAAAATGTAAATAGACTGAATGATACTATTACTAATCAAAAAGAATTTCTCTCTAATGCAGAATTCTTTATTAATTTTGAAAGATGTTACAGTTTTTTCCAATTGGTAAAGATACTTGATTTTATGGGTTTATCTTATCAAGATCTATATTTGAATAGAACAGAAAGCAAACTATTGAGAGAAACATTGTATAAAGAAAATACCAATGTTTTAGCTTATTATGTGATAAAAACCGTAATGATGAATAATTATCCATCCTTCTTATCATGGTGTGACAAAAATAATCTTTCACTGATTGCATTCAAAAAAACGATTACAAATCAACAAAAATTTTGTGAATTTATTGAAAAAAATTATAAAAGTGCAAGTATGTTGGAAAATGTTGATAACAGCGAACTTTTTCTAGAACAATTGAAAAAAAAGAAAAATACTGCAGCAATAAATCAAAAAATGAAACAACTTTTATTGAATAATTTAAGGATGACTATTTGTGAGTTGGGTTAATTCCATCCACCTTTAGAAAAGGTGGAGCCAAACAACCTTTGAGAAAGGTTGCGCCAAAATACCTTTGAGAAAAATATATATCCAAAATTGTTGCTATTTGGCTCCACCTTTAGAAAAGGTTGAAAGGTTTGGCTCAACCTTTTCTAAAGGTTGAATGGAATTTACAATGTTCACAATTTTTTACACTATCATTTTTACATTGATGTCCATTTTTTTTTACTTTTACACATACATATTTATAGCAACCATTTCCTATTGATTTTTTATTTAATTTCCAGGCAGTGCTTGCTTCATCAAAGTTAATGTCCACCTTTAATTCCACCTTTGGGAAAGGTGGAGCCAAACCTAAGGATTCTGTTTTTAGCTCCACTTTTTGTAAAAAGTGGATAGGTGGATCCAAATATAAAGTTTGTTTTTTTTGCTCTACATTTGAAAAATTTTCACCATACGTTAATCCGTTTCTTGTTCTCATCTTAAATAATATTATAATAGTTATGCATCTATATAAAAATAGGTATTTTATTTCAATTTTTTTTATACCTTTCAAAAAGGTAGAGTCCAATATCTTTTTGAAAAAGTGGTTCCAAACGTTTTGCGCAACTTTTTGAAAAAGTTGCAAATAAAATTGAAATTTTTAAATACACTGTCATGAAGTATAAAATACAACATAAATTTATAAAAATTTTATGGGAATTCGTTATTTAAATAGATATTTTAGAGAAGAATGTAAAAATACTGATGCTATTAAAATCATATATATGAAACAATTATCTGGAAAGAAAATTGTTGTGGATATTAGTGTTTATTTACACAAATTTGCGTGTGAAAATACACTGATTGAAAATATGTATTTAATGTTATCAACTTTCCGGTATTATAATATTATCCCAATTTTTGTTTTTGACGGGAAAGCTCCGGCTGAAAAAAAGGATCTACTACTACAGCGATTGGCTGAAAAAAAAGCAGCAGAAAATGAATTCAATAAACTCAAAAATAATTTGGAATATAATTCAAATATGGATGAAAATGAAAAACATGAAATAATAAATAAAATGGATATATTGAAAAAACAATTTGTGTATATTAGTAAAAATCAAATGCAAGATGTAAAGAGTTTAATTACTTATTATGGAATGACATATTGTGATGCGCCAAATGAAGCGGATGAATTGTGTGCTATGTTTGTCATTAAAGGTATTGTATGGGGGTGTTTAAGCGAAGACATGGATATGTTTCTTTATGGTTGCCCTCGTGTTTTACGATATTTGAGTTTAATGAATCATACATTTGTCTTATATGATACAAAACAAATTTTGAACAGATTAAAAATAAATCAAAATGAGTTAAGGGAAATTTGTGTTATTTCTGGTACCGATTATAATTCAAATCATTTGAATAAATGTGATTTATTTAACACTTTGAAATATTTCAAAAAATATAAGAAATGTATAAATACTGAAGAAACGACTACCATAAAAGGGTCTTTTTATAACTGGTTAATAGAAAATACAAATTATGTAGAAATAAATGAAAATGAATCATTTGTATCCATATATTCTATGTTTGACACAAATGATAAATACATAAAAGAAATTGAAAATATTAAAATTACAAATACAAATATATTATTTACAGAAATGAAAGAACTGTTGAGAAAAGATGGTTTTATTTTTGCAAAATGATTATTATAACTTTATTGTAAATTATAATATAAAAATTTAAATATGATTATTATATTATAACATTTTTTTTCATGTTAGATTTATATAACAAAAGATATAATCGCGAAACATTAAAACAATATATTTATAGTGTAAAATTAATTGATATTTTAAAATCACAGAAATTGGATGTCACTTTTATTGTACGATATATTTTGAATCCAAAATATCAGTTGCATGAAATAGATGAATATATAAATATAGATACTGTTTTGATCTATCAAACGCATATAACTAAACAAAAATTAGAAGAAGAAATATTAAATTATAATTCAGATGATGATAGTATTGAAGATTTTGAAACAGTTTCTAAAAAAAAATGATTTGGTTTTTGTTTTAGTATTTAATTTTATAATATTATAATAAATCAACTACAAATCAAAGATGGGTTCTAAGAGATTGACTAAGTTACAACATAATAAAAATGAACAATATAAAAAACGTATGCATATCAAAGATGAAAAAAAAAACTGTAAAAAAGAAATTAAACTATTAGAAAAAATTACAAATCTTCCCGAAGATGTGGTTTCATATATATACACATTTGTAAAAAATGATATTAAATTTAATTTATCGTTCTATAAAACACTGTTTACAAAATATATTTATGATTTTAGTAATAAAGATATAAATGATAATACTTGTTTATCACTAGTGTTTAAAGGTTACTCTAATAATTTTAATTATTGTACGTTTAATAGAACTGCTTTATTGAAAGAAGTATTACAAAAAGCACCGTTTGAAAAATTAGAAAAATATATTCTTTATGGAACTCCTAGTAAGTATTTTAATATTGCATTTCCACATGAACCGGATATTAAAACATATTTTGAATTTAATTATAAAAATACAGCTGATAAAAGTGAAGATATGATATTTCAACGTAAAAATTACATTTTTGAAATTTTGGATCTTTTGAGTTATTTCTCAACAAGAGCGAATGAATGGCATGCTATGCAATGTACATTTAGTAATAAGTTTCTAATACACTTGAATTTCCTAAACAATACCTACAACTATGAAGATTTTATCAAACAAACAGAAGAATACTGTAAACAAAATGAAATGATATTCAAGAGGATTATGTTGGGTATTCTCACACACCTTTCCACCTTTTAAAAAGGTGGAGCCAAATCTTTTGCTCTACTTTTTATAAAAGTAGAAAGGTATTTTTTTAATGAAAAAATATTAATATATTAATGTATTTTATATGTCTACTCCTCGTAGAATATTAGATGATGTAGAAACCATTGAAGATATTATTGATAACAATATTAAGAGAATTTTATTAGATTTATCAGGAAAAAAAATAACAAGTTTACCAGAAAGTATTGGAAAATTGACAAAGTTAGAAGTCTTAATTTTAAAAAAAAATGAACTAACAAGTTTACCAGAAAGTATTGGAAAATTGACAAAGTTAGAAGAGGTAACAATAGAAAGTAATAGATTAACAAGTTTACCAGAAAGTATTGGAAATTTAACTAATTTAAAAATCCTATTTTTAACAGTTAATAATCTAACAAGTTTACCAGAAAGTATTGGAGAATTGACAAGGTTAGATGTCTTAGAAATAGGAGGTAATACATTAACAAGTTTACCAGAAAGTATTGGAAATTTAACTAATTTAAGAAAGCTATATTTAAGAAATAATCAACTAACAAGTTTACCGGAAAGTATTGGAAATTTGAAAAAGTTAGAAGTCTTAGAAATAGGAGATAATAGATTGACCATTTTACCAGAAAGTATTGGAAATTTAACTAATTTAAAAACCCTACATTTAGATTTTAATCAACTAACAAGTTTACCAGAAAGTATTGTAAATTTGACAAAGTTAGAACACATATTTTTAAAAGTAAATAGATTGACAAGTTTACCGGAAAGTATTGGTGATTTGACAAATTTAAAAAGCATAGATTTACAGCATAATCAAGTAACAATTTTGCCAGAAAGTATTGGAAATTTGACAAAATTAATATACCTATTTTTAACAGCTAATAATCTAACAAGTTTACCAGAAAGTATTGGTAATTTGACAAATTTAAAATACCTATTTTTAGACGAAAATATAAATTTAGCAAGTTTACCAAATAGCATAGTAAATTTAAATAATTTGGAAACATTAGGATTACGTGACACAGGAATTAATAGTTCAGATAGTTTATTAGAAATTTTGCGACAACGCGGTGTCATAAATATTATAGTATCACAACCATATGAATCTGCCGTCTTTGTTGATTCACCAGTAGTTTCTGATATTGCAACAAATGAAGAATGTCCAATATGTCAAGAGAATTTAAATGAAAACTCACCAGTTATTGTTAGTAAAGAGGACAAAAAAATGGATCAACCTATTAAATGTGGTCATAAATTTCATAGAAAATGTATAGAAAAATGGATGCGTGGAAAAGAAGAACCACCTTGCCCATCTTGTAGAGCTCCAATAGTAAAATATTATCCTATAAAAAACGGCGATAGTGTGGGTGGAAGGAAAACCAGGACAAAAAATTATAAGAAAAAAAATAAGAACAAAACTAAAAAATATAAAAAAGTATATTCAAAAAAATCAAAATACAATTCAAAAAAACTAACGAAAAGATGCAAACCTCATTTTAAATATTAAATGGGGCGAAATTACTTAAACATAATCACACAATTGTTATATATTATGAAATATATAACAACAATTATAAAAAAACTACTACCTAAGGAATTACCTAAACCAGTGGGAAGATGGAGTTTAGATTATTGTAATAAAAAGGTAAACAGTAAAATAGACTTATCAAATGAAGATCATTGCGGTCCTTGTGGTCAATATGCACTAACAAAAATAGAATTGAAAGATAAAAAAAATAGTGATTCTGATCTGGAAGTAACAAGAGAAAAAGTGTAAACATCTTGTTTATTTTTTCATTTTTTCATTTTTTTTTCATAAAATTTGCCTTCTTCTCCACACATGCGATCTGAATTTCTTGATGTAGCACAATAATGGTATTCTATATTGTTGTTGTTGTTATTGTTTCCATTCACCAAAAAATAATCATTGTCTTTCTCTTTTGGAAACAAAGTGCATTTTCCAAATTCACTAAAAGTAAAAAAGTCTTTTTTATAAAACTTACAATCAACACAAAATTTGGGTCTAATTTGGCTTGCTGAAATTTGCGATAAAATAACAGGGTAGAGAATCATAGAAATATACTTCATTTTTCTTTTACTTATACTTATACTTTATTGAAGACGAATATTTAATTTGTTTTACTATTATTATATTATAATTGATTGGATTGATTGGTTTGATTTGGGTTTTCTTGTGAATCACAAAAATCCATGTATTTTACTTTTTGTTCATCATTCAAAAGTGATTCCAACATTTCTATTTTATCTAGTAAAAAGTCTATGTTTTTTTTAATTCTTGCTTGCATGTTTGGTATGATATTTGCCGCTTCCTCGCGCTCTTTGGCTTGTTCAGCCCTTATTTCGTCTACATTTATATTGTATTGTGTCACGATTGCTTCTAATTCTGCTTTAGTTTTTTTTTCTATGTATGTAAAATAAGATAACCCATTCTTACTACACCAATAATTTATTGCGCCAATCATGTCATATCTACGATATTTACCACTCATTTTAGTTACTTGTTATATGATATGATGTGTATTTTTTAAATCAATTTTATAATTTGTTTTTTGGTATGTGTTGTTTAACTTATCAATCGCTATTATCACCATCGTAATCATAAGAATAATAATTATCACATACAAGTAATGGATCTATTTCATCTAAATCTTCCGTTATATCTGTTTTATTCAATTCAACGACAGCATATACATTTGTATTAGAAGATACTATTTTGACTCCTTTTTTATATTTTACTAATTCAATAATTTTATAAGCAACAATTATTTTATTTACTGGATGTAAATATTCATATTCATAATCCTGTATTTTTGTTATTTTAAAAAATGTTTTTTCAGTGTTTCTCTCTCTGGATAGATCTTTTTTGGCAGATTGAAATGTCAGCTTTTTTGCATATTCTACGTGATCTGTAGATGCCACTACTTCAAATCTATTATCTTTACGATAATCTGTAAACTCAACTACAGCATACATTGTAAATATATTTGTTATATATTATAATACAATTTGTAAACAAAAGTATATCAATTTTTTTACATAAAAAAAAATTGATTAGTATTTTAAACTATTTTTTAAATGCATTAAAATTAAAATGAATCCGCCATATACTTATGAACAAGGAATGAAGTTAACTGCCATGAAACCAATCACTAAAGGTGATATGGTAACATTGTGCAAAGATTTAAATACTAAATATCTAGATAGTGGATTAACATTTGAACCTGAACCTATTACAGAAGGAGGAATTGTTTATAAGTTTCCTAAGTCTCCTGATAATTCCGTCATACCTCGCGATAAATATAAATCAATTCGCATGAATTTTAATTATCCATTAATTAAGTACAAAAAATCTTTTGTTAGATTTTATGACATAAATCATCACAAAGTTTCACCCAGCTTCTTAAAAAAACACACACTAGACCACTTAGTAGGAAAGAAGTTTCATTGGCCAGGTGTTCCTTTTGATGTAATGAAATTATGGGAAAATAATGATGATGTTATTTTAGAAACTGGTTTATCATTAGATACTTATTTAAAAGCATTTCGCGGAGCACCAGTGTTTACTGAGAAAGAATTAAAAGTATTTGGAGAATGTGCAGAAAGGATTGGATTAAAAGTAGATTCTAGAATTCCTAAAGACGACGAGCTTATTGCAACTCATGGTGAATTAGGAAAATAAATGCATAAATATTTTGATTTATAAAAACAAATAAAAACTTTTAAAATATAATTAAAAATTTTAACCTTTATTTAAAGGCTTAAATTTTTTTATTTTACCACTTTTACACCTTTTCTCATTTAAAATGCCCATCTAAATGAAATTTTTACTAAAAATCTTCAAATCCAGCATCTAACCATGCTGAAATACGTTTTGGATGGAAGGATACCATCATTAATTCCTCAAAATAAATATCAACCATTTGTTTCTTCATTGTTTTATAATCAATTTAATAA
>Ga0209191_1000698_pt1 | contig 24828 bp, 31 predicted proteins | sample S_130626_EF_Meta_FD_187320 | JGI IMG/M metagenome (GOLD analysis project Ga0209191, IMG submission 187320) | Freshwater microbial communities from Lake Simoncouche, Canada to study carbon cycling - S_130626_EF_MetaG (SPAdes) (version 2) | ecosystem: Environmental > Aquatic > Freshwater > Lake ...
ATGTTTGGACTGTGCCAAACTTATCTACCAAAGTGGTATTGGCAGTGTTCTATATAGGAACTCTTATAGGGATACTAGTGGTGTCACGTTTCTTGAAAAATCGGGTATACAAGTAACGCAGATATAAAAATAGGGGCAACAACGCCCCTATTCTTTTGACGTTGGTTTAATCACCGTACAGCGATAACACCTCCTTGACTGCATTGTGACGTTCAATATCTTTGTGGTCAAATTGCACAATGTCAATATGTTTTAGTGTCTTGCTGGTCAATAAGCCGCAAAAGTTCACTAATCCATTATCATTGACACGATCTGCTTGCGCCAAATCTCCTGTCACTACCATCTTAGACCCTTCTCCCAATCGAGTCAGTAGCATTTTCATTTGATTGATTGTCGCATTTTGCATTTCATCTGCAATAATATAGGCATTCTTGAATGTGCGTCCACGCATATAGGCTAGTGGACTTATTTCTATCACTCCTTCTTCTAACATCTTAGCGATGTCTTTGGTTTGATAATACTCTCCTAGAACGTCGAATATAGGTCTTGTCCACGGTGCCATTTTTTCATTTAGCGTACCTGGTAAAAATCCTAGATCCTCGTCCACACTGACGGCGGGTCTTGTAACAATGATCTTATCAACTAAACCTTCCTGAAACTGTTTGATACCATTTTGTACAGCCAACATGGTTTTACCCGTGCCTGCTGGGCCAATAGCCAAGACGATACTTTTGGTTTCATCTTGTAACTTTTGGAGGTATGTTTGTTGGTTCGGGCTTCGCGCATACAGACTTACTCTCTGCTTTTTCTGCGGAAGATATGGTTGAAAATCTAACACGTTAACTTCTGACGTAAAACGTTTTTTCACTCTTTGCTTACTCATTGTTTAATGTCTCCTACATTGGGGATGTAGAACGACTGTAGTGACCGCCCGATAACTACCGTTCGTCCTACATAGTATTTACAGAATACACAGAATAATAAAGTGATACGTTATGATTTCGAACCAGCTAAATAAGTATAGAAGCTTCTAGGACAAAAATAATGCATGATATCATAGATGTTATTACAAACATACAAGAACTATACGAAAATAATAGTAGTTTAGCCGCGCTTAAAGACTTTGAACGTGTGCTTGACGAAATGGATATGTACGTATATAAAAACTGGAGTGACGGCGAATTAGCATCTGGGCCTAAAGTAGAGCGTCACTGGATCACTGCTAGTTTCATGTGGCCACGCGATAAGATGCCGGACCCGATGGCGGCTAAGAGATTGCAAGAAATTGGCTGTAAAATCAGCTATCAAAAGACACATTTAATGGAAGCTCGTCCTATTAAACAACCTAGCGATATTCGTCCAGGCACTAAGAAAGGATTCATGGATCGTAAACCTATCTGGGTTGTAGAAGTTACAATGCCAAAGAAATTAGTAGTTGATATTTACAAAGGTTACATGAACAGAATGCGAGAAGAATTAGGTGACGATGGATTGAAAACTCAACCACCAACTCCACTAGATACTAATGCGGCTAATCAATTGAATACAGCACCAGTAAGTCCTCCTCCGATGGCAGGCGGTATGCCGCCACCCGGAGCACCAATGACGCCACCACCTGGTGGGGCACCGATGGCGGCATAATATGAATATTAACGAATCACTTAAAGCGAAAGATCTTAGAAATCTTGTAGATGATATTTTTGAAATTGACAATTACAGAAGTAAAGTTGGCGATGATAGAGATACTGTTGTATTAACATTTACAGTTTTTGAGCAAGCTCCTGCAAAAGATTTAGAAAATTTTATTGAGATGGGTTACGAATTTGTATTAGATTCTGAATCAACTAAGGGCGAGCTCGATGATGGAAAATTCCGAGTGTTTGTCGAGTTAGAACGTAACAGACACGTACCTGAACAAATTGTAGAAATGTTAGATGGTATTAGTAAATTAACAGACATTGATGATTTTAAATTTCGTTACCATAAAGAATTCAAAAGTCAAGATGCTACACTAGAAAAATTAACTTCTAAGATTCCGCTGGATGGCGATGCATATGATACGTCTATTCAAACAGAAGGTTTGAATAACTTTAGTAAATTCTTTTCTAGTAGCTACGTTGACGATATCAAATTGTTAAGCGAAACAATTACACTAAAACGTGTTCACAAAGATCCAATTACTTTAAAAATTGTTGATTTTGGATCCAAACAAGAAATGCATGAACAGACAAAAGGGCCAATTATGTTAGAAGGTAACGGCATGGCTGAAACTATCTATCTAACAAAATACATTGGCAACTATAATATAAACAAAGTAGGAACTAAATTTATATTAGAAAAAGACGGATATGCCTTAATATTGGAGAAAGCACATGGCGGATTTTGAATTTAACTTTACTAAAGAAAAACTAGCACAAATTATTCCTGGTAACCCAAACTTGGATCATTGGTACGAATCACTTTGTGAAATTCTTCCAGACTATGATATTAATACAGTACAGCGTGTGGCCGCATTTTTAGCGCAATGCGCACACGAGTCTGGTGGCTTCCGTGCTATTAAAGAAAATTTAAATTATAAAGCAGAAAGTCTTTGTAAAGTATGGCCACGTTATTTTCCTAATATCGACATAGCCCGTCAGTACGCACAGCAACCAGAAAAAATTGCCAATCGTGCTTACGGTGGACGTATGGGCAACGGCCCTGAAGAGTCTGGTGATGGTTGGAAATTCTGTGGACGTGGCCTTATCCAGTTAACCGGCAAGGACAACTACAGTCGTTATGCGGCCAGTACTGAACAAACTCTAGACGAAGCCAGTGAACATCTAACAACATTTGAAGGTTGTGTACAAAGTGCGGCTTGGTTCTGGGAAGCTAACAACCTAAATCAATACGCAGATTCAGGCGACATTCTAACAATGACCAAACGTATTAACGGTGGTACATTAGGTTTAGAAGATCGTCAAAAACATTATACTCACGCAATACACGTACTACAAGGATAAGCCATGGGGCAATTTACTTGGATGTTTAGCATTATACCAGATGCAATACTCAATTGGGTCTACTGGGGTATCATTGCTGTTGGCCTTACCGGAGTATTTGCCGGATGGTTTGGCAAGTTTATACCTGTATACGGCAGATATGTTGAATATCTAAAACCTGTTGGCATTGTATTACTTGTGCTAGGTGTATGGCTACGCGGCGGCTATGATACAGAATTAGCATGGCGTGCCAAAGTTGCAGAAGCTGAAGCAAAGGTAGTGGCGGCTGAAGCTAAATCTAAAGAAACAAATACTGTTATTCAGACACAATACAGAGACAAAGTAAAAACTGTCAAAGAAGTGCAAATAGTTGTACAAGAACGCATTGTTAAAGAAGCCGCAAAAATGGATGCAGAGTGCAAGGTCGATGCAGAAGCTATTAGTATTTTAAATCAAGCCGCAGGAGGTAAGAAATGAAATATATTATCATTGCACTAGCATTGTGCTTATCAGCTTGTGCTACTAGTGTTCCAGTAACTATGAATTTTCCACAAGTTCCTGAAGAATTAAAAGCATCTTGCCCAGACTTAAAAACTATTCCTGAAGGTACTACTAAACTAAGCGAAGTTGTTACAGTAGTTACTGAAAACTATGGACAGTATCAAGAGTGTAAGATTAAAATAGATGCATGGACTCAGTGGTATAATAGTCAAAAGAAAATCTTTGAGAGCATCAAATGAAAAAATTATTAGTAATTTTAGCAGTATGGGGCTTGTCCGGTTGTGCATTAATTGATGCATACATGATGGCCCGATTTGATAATAACGAATACATGTTAATTAATCGTGTACGCACACAGGCAAACTTAGGTGCGTCAAAATGTGGTAAGCCCGAAGTAGTCGAAGAAGTAGATAGCATTTGGCGTACTACTGTAGAACTGAAAAACTATACTCAAAGTATTCCGCGCAATGAAGAAGCTACTAAAATGAGCGCAGAGTTAGCAGAGATTGTTAAAGGGCTAAGTGACCGTTACAAAGGCACAGAACCAGTTAGCATGATGTACTGTACTACCAAGTTTAGTAGTATCGAACGGAACGCTGTTACTATACAAAACGTTATAGGGAAGAAACCAAGATGAGCGTAGAACAACAATTAGAAGCCCTGTTTAATACAGGCGACCCAAGTTTACAAGACCTAGCTACTCGTGCAAATGACTTGAAAAATGCCTTGGCTAGTGGGCAAATTAGCAAAGGTGAATTTATGGAAATGCTAGAAGATTTAGCACATGAAAAGAATATTAATGAATCAGCACACGATTTACAAGTAAAAATAGCAGTTAATGCGGCATTAGAAGCATTAGTTAATGTAGCAAGTATGTACTAAATAATAGTACAAAGCCCAAGGAGCGAACCATGGCCGAAGAAGTAAAGAGCGCAAGCGAACAAAAGAAAGAAGATTGGATGAACAGCAAGTGGCGTCCAATGATGGGTTGGATGTACATGCTAGTCTGTATGTTTGACATGATTGTATTCCCAATCTTATGGAGTTTATTACAAACAGTAACTCATACTCCTATTACACAATGGAACCCATTAACATTGCAAGGTGCTGGATTATTCCACATTGCCATGGGTGCGGTCCTTGGTATTGCGGCATTTGGTCGTACACAAGAAAAATTAAACGGAGCAAACAATGGCGGAGCACAAATATCAGCACCATCAAGCAACTTTACAGCACCTAGCGCACCTTCAGCAGGATTTGGTGCCCAGACTGGGGGCTTCGGTTCTCCAGCCGCGACAACAGCACCAAGTAGCTTTGGCGGAGGCGGGTTTGGAAGCGTATCTCCAGCGCCAGCAACAAGTTTTGCACCACCAGCAAGTTGGGGTACAACCCCAGTAGCAACAACAGCAACTGGCAAGAAGATTGTTCCACAAGACGATCAGCCAGCAATTTAATAGGAGCAGTATATGTTAGATACATTATTTTGGGTAGCATTAGGAGCATTTGTAGGATGGAATTTTCCACAGCCTTTTTGGGCAAAGATTATTCAAGAAAAAGTTCAAGCTATGTTAGCTAAGAAAGGAGCATAATATGAAATTAATTTTAGCATTGATTTTAACATTTGGCGTTGCCGTGTGTGCTTACGCAGGTGGCGAAACTAAAGAAGTTTGTACACCAAAAGTAGACAAAGCAGGCAAACCAGTAAATGATAAAAAGACTGGGAAGCAAGTTCAAGATTGTAAAAAAATCAAAGTACACAAGAAAGTAGAAGGCGATAAAGTTCCAGAACCTGCCAAGAAAAAGTAATTCAAAAACTTGACAGGTCTCCTTTAAGATAGTATAATTACTATTATTAACTGAGACCTGTTATTACGACTATGACTGATTATTACCAAACCCTAGGAGTTAGCGAAACCGCTAGCCCAGATGAAATTAAACGAGCATATCGAAGCTTGGCTAATAAACATCATCCCGACAAAGGTGGTGACCAAGCCATGTTCAAAAATATTAGCGTTGCAAACGACACATTAAGCGACCCGCAAAAACGAGCTGAGTACGATCATCAGCGTAGACATCCACAAGGACAACAGTTTCATTTCCACACAGGTAATGGCGGGTTTGATCCATTTAGCCAGATGTTTGGTGGTGGCGCACATCCATTTGGAGATATATTTGGACAGATGCATCGACAGCAACAACGTAAAAATAGAGACTTGAATATCCAATGTCAAATTACATTACTCGATAGTTACATTGGCAAACAGCTAGAAGCACAGTTCCAATTACCGAGTGGAAGAACACAAACTGTTGTAATTAATGTTCCTGCTGGCATAAGTCACGGCGAAACTATTAGATACAACGGATTAGGTGACGATAGCGTACAAGGTATACAACGCGGTGATCTTAACGTAACTATTATTGTGATGGGTGATCCTAATTTTGAACGCCGTGGTGACGACTTATATACTGTTGTTGAAATTACTCCTATTGAGTCACTAGTTGGTTGCAGAAAAAGTGTTAAAACTATCAGTGGTCAACATATTGATATTGACATCCGTGCAGGCGTTGACACCGGTGTTGAGTTTGCTAGTACCGGTCAAGGATTTATTAATGTACAACGCCGTACTAAAGGACGATTTGTAGCAGTGGTTAAAATTAAATCTAAACCAGTTACAGATCCTATCTTAGTAGAAAGGTTAAGGCAACTCGATGCTGAAATTACACAAAGAAGATGATCCAATTCTTAAACAACAAGCAGAGAATTGGGATTTTAAAAACCATGTTAATGCGGCTGTTATAGAACAAGAGATGATAGAACTAATGCGGGCTAACAATGCTATAGGGTTGGCTGGTAATCAAGTTGGTCTATTACGCAGAGTGTTTGTTATGCGTACTACAGACGGACGAGAATTTGGATGTTTTAATCCATGGATCATGTTTGGTGACAATGATAAAATCGACGGTGAGGAAGGCTGTTTAAGTTTTCCAAATCTTTGGCTTAAGGTTGCACGACACAATAAAATAACTGCCGCATATCTTGACAATACAGGAAAAAACTGTATAATAGAACTTGAAGGCCTTGATAGTAGATGTTTCCAACACGAATTGGATCATTTAAATGGGGTGACATTTACAGAATACGTAAGTGATTTAAAATTAAAAATGGCACGGAAAAAACAAAGGAAACTAAATGGTTGAACCAAGCGACAATTTACAAGCAGTATTTGAGAAAGCTATCGATACAGCTAAAAATCTCAATCACGAATATTTAACAATAGAACATCTTTTGTTTGCTATGCTGTGTGAAGAAGGATTTTCAAATGCTATTCAAGGGTATGGCAGTGATCCTGAATATATTAAAAAGAATCTCGAGCATTATTTAAAAAATAAATGCGATGAAATTACTGCGGCTGGCCCTGTAGCCAAGCCTAAAAAGACTCAAGTTGTTGAACGTGTACTTAATAAAGCATTTACACAAGTATTATTCAATGGACGTCAGCGTATTGAAAGCACAGACGTATTTCTTGCCATGATGAGCGAAAAACGTTCATGGGCACACTTTTACATTCAACAAGCAGAAATTGATAAAGAAAAATTTGCTGACTATATTAATAACAACTTAGAAGGCGGCGAAGAAGAAGAGATGGATCAAGGTGATATGCAAGGTAATAAAGCCCTTAAAGCCTTTACAACTAATCTTAACGAGCTAGTTAAGAAAAGTAAGATTGATCCAGTTATTGGCCGTGTAGACGAACTGGAAAACATTGCATTGTCTATGGGACGTCGTAGTAAAAATAACGTTATCCTTGTAGGCGATCCGGGTGTTGGTAAGACTGCAATTGCTGAAGGCCTTGCTTTTAACATTGTTAAAGGTGCAGTGCCTGACTTCTTAAAAGAATATCAAGTGTTCAACTTGGACATCAGTGCCATGCTTGCTGGTAGTAAGTATCGTGGAGACTTTGAAGAACGTTTTAAACTAGTACTCAAAGGATTAGCCAAGAAAGGTAAAACTATCTTATTCATCGACGAAGCACACATGATCAGCGGTGCAGGATCGGCAAGCAACAGTGCCAACGATTTAAGCAACATGATGAAACCAGCACTAAGCAAAGGTACTATCAAAGTTATCGCCAGCACTACATGGGAAGAATATCGTAAACACTTTGAAAAAGATCGTGCGCTTATGCGCCGTTTCCAACGTATCACAGTTGACGAACCAACTGTAGAAGTTACAATGCAAATTCTTAAGGGTATTAAGAAATACTACGAAGAACATCACAAAGTTAAAATTAAAGACGAAGCATTGCAAGAAGCGATCAAGCTGAGTGTAAAATATCAAGCAGATAAAAAGCTACCGGATAAGGCAATTGACTTGATTGATGTTGCTTGTTCACGTTTTAACTTGAAGATGCCAGATAGCGAACGAGTAGTCAATTCCGAAGGCATACGTTTTGAACTTGCTAAGATGGTTAAGATTCCAGAAGAGGTTGTTGCTGAACAAGAAAGCGAAGGACTTGTTAACTTGCAAGGACATCTTTCTAAAGAAGTTTATGGTCAGGACACAGCACTACAAGAAGTTGTAGATAAGATCATGGTGGCGCAAGCAGGATTGAAATCAGAAAACAAACCTATTGGATCATTTGTATTCATGGGTCCGACTGGTACAGGTAAAACTGAAACAGCTAAGGCACTTGCTAAACACATGGGTACTAAGTTGTTGCGTTTTGATATGAGTGAATATCAGGAAAAGCACAGTATCAGTAAGTTGATTGGTAGTCCTCCGGGCTACGTTGGCTTTGAAGAAAATGCTGGCTTGTTGATTACCCAGATTCAAGAAAATCCAAATGCTGTTCTACTGTTTGACGAAATTGAAAAATCACATCCGGATGTGGCCACAGTATTGCTACAAATGATGGATAACGGTTTTATTACAGGATCAAATGGTAAACAAGCTGACTGTCGTCAACTTATCCTTATTCTTACAACCAATGCTGGCGCACAGTCAGCTGAAAAGAACGCTATTGGTTTTGGCGCACAAGACAAAGAATACAGTGATGTGGATTTGAAGAAATTCTTAACGCCGGAGTTCCGTAATCGATTAGACGGTATTATTACATTTAAGAAACTTGGCAAACCAGTTATGGTTAAGATCGTTAACAAGTTCATTGACGAAATGCGTGAGCAGGTTAAAGAAAAAGGTATCCGTATTAAAATTAACAACGAAGCAATTGATTGGTTAATCGAAAAAGGCTTTGATGCTAAGATGGGTGCTCGTCCGCTACAACGTACTATCGACAAAGAAATTAAGCGTGACCTTGCTAAGATGATGTTGTTTGGAGAACTTAAAAACGGTGGCTGGCTACATATTAGCGTTGAGGAAGGCAAAATCTTGCTTACTGCTAAAGTAAAAACTCCAAAGCTACCATTGGTTGTAAGTGATGTTGAAACGGTTACTATAACAGAAAATGAAGTATAAAGAAACTCGTAGCTTATTTTTAGGAAAATATCAGTACAAAATTGCACTGATATGTTCCAGTGCTACCTTGTTCAGGGGAGGCGATATCGATAATGCTGTTATGGAATTGGCAAAGATTGATGTTAAGCATCCTGAACATTTTTCCTACTGGGCTAGTCGAATCAAATCAACCGAAGATTTAGAATATGTAAGATCCCTATGCAGTGATTTTAAAAAGATTATAGACTACGATTTGCGTGTGGAACAACCTATTATTAACATTTACACTAACGATATTAAGTCAGTTAGGTTATTTGAAAAAAAATACCCCGACACTATTAAATTTATCAGTAAGCCAGCAGAGGACGGTGTACTAACTAGCGATACTATCATTATGAATAAGATGAACTTCGAGTATCGTATTACTATGGGCGCAACCAAGCAGGAATACAGCAGTTTTGTGGAATGGGCTGAAAATAATGCTAAAATCAAGCTAACTAAGAGCTGTACACGAGATTTAAACCGTGGTAAAAGTTGGGGTGGTACACACTTCTATGTCACAGGAGACAACAATTTACTCATGACTAAAATGCATTTAGGCGGTACTATAAGCAAAGTACAGCGTATTATACACCAGGCCGAAGTATAAAAGTCATTTTGTGTATTACGATAAATACTCTAACTGCACCAGTTAGGGTATTTTTTTGATAAACGGGCCAATATATGCGTATAAATGAACTCTGCGAAAGCATCGATTTAGAATTAGAAAAAAATGGTAACAAGCACGGATTAGATTTCGATCTTAAAGATGATCTGTTATTCTACATGACACACAACGATAACGCATATCGACGTCATACTTTTCCAGCAATTATGGATTGTAGTGATATGCTAGAATCAGGTAAACAAACTAATCCTGCATTATTTAAAAAAGCTGTCAAAGAAGCCTATAACTCATACTGTAACGAATTTCAAATACGTGAACTTCCCGACGATATAGATCAAGAATTATTAGATGAAGTATCTAAACACATACACGATGATGAATGTGAAAAGATCAAAGACGGTCATTACAAGAGAAAATAAGTGCTACTTAGAGAATTATTCATCCGCGAAGAAGCAAAACCCAAAATCCCTCCTATGCTGGGGAGACCATTCAACCACCCAGAACATTATGTAATATTTCACGGAGTAAGTGGCATCCTTGAAGCATTACAACATTTCGACGAAATCAAAGCTGAGCCTAAACAACTGAGATTCAAATGGGACGGTAATCCTCAAATCTACTGGGGCAGAGAAAAGAAGAACGGCCCGTTAGTATTAGCAGGACACAACGGTTGGGGCAAGGGCGGTAGAAATACTGGTACCACAATGGACGACTTTACTAGTCCAGAAGCTGTGCAAAACTTCATCTTGAACAAAAGTGGTGAAGGTGCCAAAGGACAAGAAATAACGCCCGAACGTCAGCGATTTGCCACAGAGTTTGCAAATTTGTATCCTATATTTGATGCGGCCACTCCCAAAGACTTTGTAGGTTTTATATATGCAGATGCTATTTTTATGCCAGCTACCAAACCTGAAGTGGATGAAAGTGGTGTATACAACATGCATCCTAACCCACACAGTGCGACTGAATATCATGTCAGCAACGATAGCGATTTAGGTAAACGTGTAGCAGACGCACAGCTCATGATAGCCGCGCACGGCACATTTGATACATTTGGTGCTCCGGACTCTGCACAAAAACCCAGAGATGATTTCAGCGAGTTTAATGGCACAACAGACTTAATTGTGTTAGATCCAATTTATAATGGCACTGCACCTACTCAAGCAAAAAGCGGTGAAGAACTTACTGTCATAAAAGATGTAAAAACAAAACAAACATGGTTAGAACAAAACGGTCCAAAAATTGATCAGTTTGTTGGCAGTATTTCACATACTGACAAAAATGGAATATTTTATCCGTTCCTAAATCAAAAAAATGCGGCTGGCACGTTTGAACAAATTACCTCACAGGTATTTTTTGATTGGATGGCAGAACCACAAGCAAATGGTAAGCCACGTGTGTCGTTACCTAAACAACAAGCATTAGATGCTCTTGAAAAGCAGACGCAGGCATTAGGCGCAGTATTTCATGCTATGAAAGTTATTAGAGATATTAAACACGACATATACAAAATAAGTAACGATACACACGATGCAGATGTGTGGTCAACCAATAGCGAAGGATATGTTCGTTACGCACAAGATAATCACAAACACGGCAATATGAAGATTGTTGCACCAGGGTGGAAAAATTGAAAGCATATCACTTAACAGAATCTGAACAAGACCAAGCGGCCATTATATTTGGTCGATTTAACCCTCCACACTTTGGTCACAAGGCCGCTTGGGATATTGCGGCTAGTTTTCCTATATGGTATGTGGGTACAAATCAAAGTACACAAGGTCCTAAAGATCCGCTTCCATTTGACATCAAAATGGAAGCTATGAAAACATTCATGCCAGAACTAGAAGATCACTTGGTGGCAGAACAAAGTTGGTTTACTCTAGCGTCAATGGTGTACAAACAACACGGTGCTGTTACATTACATATTGTTACAGATGCAACTGATGCAAAAATATTTGTACCTGCGTTACAAAAACAAAACGGGCTAGAAGGCCCCCACGGATTTTACAAATTTAACGATATTGTTTGGTCCGAGGCAGAAAGAAAAAGCGAAGCAAGCAAGGTTAGACAAGCAATCAAAGATAATAACCCACAAGACTTTGAGAAGTATTCAGGAGTATCTGCTAATACAGAAGTAGCAGGACATCCTTATTTTAATCTAGTAAGACATTACATGATGCCTTATATGCAAGCTGAAATGGATAAAGAAAAGCAAAAAGTTGAAAGAGAAAAACTCAAAGCTGAAAAAGAACAACAAAAAGCAGAGAAAGCCGCTATGAAACAAACCAAAACAAAAGGGCCTGCACAAGAACTAGCGGAAAGAAATCTAAAGGAATTATCAACAGAACTATTAGGCAAGTATAAAAAGGCCGCGTATGCAGACGCTAAGAAAGCAGATGCAGAAGGTGATTATGCTCGCGGCGATAAACGTTTCAAAGGTATTAATCGAGCTACCAACAAACAGTTTGACAATGACCTCAAAAAACACGGACAGCAAAGTGTGTCAGAAGTAAAACAACGACTAGATCCCAAATGCTGGAAGGGCAAGCACAAAGAAGGAACCAAAATCAAAGGTGGTGTTCGTGTGAACAACTGTGTGCCCAACGAAGGTCGGGTACGTATTGGTCAAGCATTGGAAGAAATTTACGAAGCTAAGGCCCGAGGCACAATTTCTAAAATAGATAAAGATGCGATTCCCAACTTGACTCGATATGATCAATTGAATAACAGCGATTCATATACTTCTTATAGATTTGGTATTGCACTTGCTCCTAGTCCTGATTTTACAGACATGGATCGTAAAAGTGCCATTGCCAACTCTTTTGCTATGGTTGATTATACCGAAGCTGATGCCAAGATTAGAAGAGGCGCCGAAAAAACAATGGGTGTTAAGTCCAATAGCAGTACGGGCAAAGGTTCTGTCGAAACAAATGATGTAAATACTGTTAGTCCAACAGCAAAATTAAAACGTAACAAATACGGTATATAATGAAACAGTATAGAATAACCACTCAAGATCTAAATCAGGATAGTCCTGATGACTGTTATCTTGCACCCAACGATCCTGTACAAGAATTGAAGATATTATCTGGAATGGGTGGATTAGGTGGTGAAGCAAGACTACACGAGTATCGTGCTGGCCAAGGTAGTAATATCAGCGTGACTGGCAGTAACAAGGGAGAATTGATGCGTAAAAACAATATCCAACCCGGAACCCCAGAATGGTTTAAATTATGGTTTAGTTTGCCTTATATGACAGGCGAAGCGCCAGTAGGAAACGATAATGAGAGCAACTGAATTTATTGCAGAAACAAGAAAAAAACTTGGTAAACCAACCGAGCGGGCCGCACCATATGCTAAAAGATATGACGATATGGATACGTATTACGATATGTATCGATTAGGCATTGCTATTGCTGGTGATGGAAATGCTGATTCAGAAGGTCCAGCTGGGCATAGTCCAAGTGTTTGGATTACCAACAGCGTTGAAGAAGATAAAGTTAAGACTGCTGAACGAACACTTGGGAAGAAAGGTACAGTAATTGTTCCAAAAGGCCCTAGCGAAGAATTAGCCAGTACAAGCACTGTCAGCCCAGTAGCAAGTGTTAAAAAGAACCGATACGGCGTATGAGATTAAGAGAAATCATATCAGAAACAGCCACTGCCGGCGCCACAAGCTCGGCTAGTATAGGTACTGTAGTAAGCCCACATCTTGCTATTGGTAAGAAACGTGGTAAGAAAAGTTATACAGGAAGTCCAGGTAAGTCCGGCACAAAGGCTCCTAAACCTCCCAAAATTGTTCAGAAAAAGAAAAAAAACGGTACAGCTACAAACGCTCTTGACATGAAGGGCAACATCTTCGGTGGCGGCTCAGCCATCAAAAGATAAATATTACAAGTTAACGGAGTCCTCAAATGGCCAAACAAGATCTATATAAAACAGCACAACAAAGTGCAAAACTATTTAAATTAATCCAAGATGAAAATCTATTAGAAAGCTGGGTTAAGAACAAAATTATCAGTGCCGCTGAAGATATTTCTACGGTATATCAGTACTTGAACTATGAAAAACAGTTCAAAGATTACAGCAAAATGATTTCTGAAAGTACTGACCTAAGCGAAAGCAAACGTGCTGTGTTAACCAGCAAACTTGCAGAAGCTAAAGAAAAGGTTAAAGAGCTTAAGAAGAAGGCCGCCAAAGACAAGTCTGAAAAGATGTCCGAAGATAAAGATGAAATGAAGGTCGGCGATACAAAGAAGACACGCACTGGCGAGTTGACTAAGACATCTACTGGTGTAGTTCATAAAAATACTAGCTATCATGATGACGGTGATGAAATTGCTTCAAACGCCAAATCAGGTAAGGGTGTTAAGAGCCACGCTAAAGCACAATCAGCCGCTGAGAAGAAAGAAAAAGCTCCAGCACAAAAGTTCTCTCCAAAGAGTGCTAAGACATGGGGCATGAAAGACAACGAAAAATTTGACAACCGTGATAAAGAAGTTGACGAAGGTTCCTACTTAGGTAAGAAATTAACTGCTGAAGCTAAGATGTGTCCAATTTGCAAGAAAGATCCTTGCAAGTGCGGTAAAGGTACTGTTAAAAAGAAAACTGTTAAAGAAGCCGATCTAGGTAAACACAACAACGGTAAGACAACTGGTTTCAAAGCAGTTGCTAAAGCCGCTGGCGGTGGCGAGAAAGGTGAAAAGATTGCAGGCGCACAATTGGCTAAGATGAAAACATCTGGTAAAATTAAAGAAGCTATTGCTCGTGCTAAAGATGTATTAGAAGGCAAAGGCAAGAAAGGCGACGGTAACTTAGCCAATAACGCAAAGCCTTATGACAAAGTAACACGCGGTGATGTTATCGCTGGACGTCTTGGTAAAGACGAAAAGGGTGGCAAGAAAGAAGTTGTTAAAGAGTCAGTGGAGTTGGATCGTTTGAAAGTGTTAACACAACGTCTAAACGGGTAATACCATGGACATGAAGAAAATTTTACAGGCGATTGATAGCGGTTCTACAAAGCCTGTAGAAAATTCCAGCGACATGAAGAAATTTTTGTCAGTTGTGACAGAAGGTGCTAATCCACATAAAGTTGCATTGCCAGTACAAATGGCCATGCAACATTATTCAACACCCGCTGTTGCTCAACCAAGAACTATTAAAGAAGTTAAAAAAACAGCAATGTCCAGTATGTTGTATCAATACTATACAGAAGCTGAACAACAAATAGCCGAACAAGATACAGCTAAGAAAGAAATTATTAGCGAACAGGCACGCCGTATTGCTCAACGTGTACTCGCAAAAGAAGGCGCACAACAAGCGGCCATTGCCATTGCTAAGAAAGCATCTGGCAAATACAACAAAGACGGTAAGCGTATCAAAGAGTCATTCAACGGTGAATACGACGACGAAGCAGGTATGGCGCAAGGTAGTTTACATACTTTGCAAAGAGCCGTAGACGGATTAATGAATACCATCGAAGATAAAGATAATTTGCCAGAATGGTGCCAAGAGAAGATATCGCTAGCTGAAGATTATCTAGTTACTGTGTGGGATTATATACAAAGTGAAAAATCACAAGGTAATGATCCAGAAATTAATGAACACAAAGATGCGTATCAACGTGCTCAAGATGCGGCTGAATACGGCCTACGCGGAGAACATCACAGAGATTTTAAACGTCAAGAAATGGAACATGAACTTGGCCATGAAACAAATAACTATGCTGTTAGTATTAATGGCAAATCATGGAAAGTATTTGGTTCACGTCAAGAAGCAAATCGTGTTTCAAATGCTATGGAACGTAAATATCCAGATAAGAAAATTGGGGTACACGCAACCGGTGCGGCAGTAAGTGAAGGTGCTAAGTAATGGACGAACTAGTCAAAGCGGTAAAGATAGCATTTGCCAGTGAAAATGTCTACTATGTTAAGGCATCTTCTTTTCATTGGAACGTTGAAGGATCAAACTTTCCACAATATCATACTTTATTAGATACTATCTATAACGAAGTATACGGAGCACGTGATGCATTTGCTGAAAATATTCGTAAATTAGGTGCATACGCACTTGGTAGTAATACAGCATTTTTAAAATACAGTGCAATACAAGAAAGTAACTCAGTACCAGCACCAGAAGCAATGCTTGCCGAACTACTAGCAGACAGTGAAAAAATTGCTAAATTTATGAAAGTAGTATTCGATCTTGCAGAACAAAACGGCGAACACGGACTAAGTAATTTTATTGCAGATCGTCAAGACGCACATAAAAAACATGCATGGATGCTACGTAGCACTTTAAAGAATACAGGAATTTAAAATGGATTTGAAAGCACTTTTAAATAAATTAGATACTATTGATCAACGTCAAGTGTTGTTGGAAAGTGCCATTGTGATTGAGGAAGTGCTAGATTACGATTTACAATTATTAAAAGAATCATATATTGCTTTGATGGAGCGAGTTCGTAGAAAAGAACTAGAAGCCATAGCAACCATACAAGATGCTAATGCACGTAGAAGACAGCTTGGACAACTAGCAATGAAACACGACTATCCTGGAATATTTGATCCAGTGAATGGTAAGTGGGTCGATGCTAAAGGCGAGTATGCATGGTTCGGGCCTTATAAAGCCGAAGTTGAACAAATGGAAAAAGACGGTTTAGTTCCTGACATAGCAAAGACCAGTGCATTTTTTGGATTGATGGGCAAGGACGAACGTGAAGCGTTCAAAGCAAGTAATGTAAATCGTACTAAGTATGATTTGATTGACGATGCAGATGACATTATTACTCAAGCATTAAAAAGCAAAGCTGTTCGATATGATGAGTCTGCTCCTAATGGTAAACTTGCTCAAGCATTAACAGAAGGATTTGGTTATATATTTACACCTTTAAAAGAAAGCATTACAGTTGACCAAGCTAAAAAATTATACGGAATAATCGACATACTTTCCAAGGATGCAAAATATGCCGACGATAAAGAAGTACAAGAGTTACTTACCAAATATCAAGAATATAAAAAATATAGAACTGTACTAGTAACAGCTATAAAATCAGCTATTGCTGAATTCAAAGCCGTATTAAATCCATCGGCTACTCCACTTAGTGAATCAAAACAGTTTTTAAAAGAACAAGTATATCTTATTGAAACTGAAAATAACGGCATTAGCGCAGTACACATTTATTATGATGCTGACGGAAACCCTGTTGAATACATTATTACAGAAGATATCGAAGCGTTTGGTCGCGGACTTGGTGCTGGACTTACATTTGGTTGGAGCGACAATGCTGTTGCCAAAATAATATCCATGTACAAAGGTACAAAATACGGTGATGAATTATTAAAGCAATTAGAAGCCAGCGAAGCGGCCAAGAAACGTAGTCCTGTTTGGTACTTCACCGGAAACGCCGCAGGAACCATAGGATCGACTGCTATTATTCCTGGCAGTGGATTGATTGTAGGTACAGCAAAAGTTGTAGGAGGGATCGCGGCACAAACCGCAAGCGATAAGTATCTGCGTGTTCCACACAATGCAAAATATGCCGGCGATGCAATGACTAAAAAAGATGCAGATGCCGTTAAAAAAGTACAAAAATCTGTGGGCGTAAATCCAACTGGCGTACTAACTCCTGATGATGCAAATACTATTCAACAAAAAGGCACAGCTATTTCTAACACATCTGCAGGCGGTAAGTCGTACGTAGATACCTCTGGCACTACTGTAACATCTGATGCTTCAGCAGAAGGAGGGCCAGAACAACAAGCCGCTATGAAAGAATTCTTTGCTATGGTCGGTGTTAAAGACATGGCAGAATTAAAAACTAAACTTCCAAAAGATCTTAATCAAGCTGGCGAGTATGTGGCAAAAGTATTGGGTGTTACTGCTCAAGCTCCGGCCGCTAACGAATCTATAATTTATTCAAGTATGTCAGATACAGAACGTATGACTTACTTGCGTGATAAATTGTCACAATTTGATGAAGGTAAAGATCTTGGCGGGTTAGGAGTTTTAAGTCGATTTGCGGCTCGATTTGGAATTGGTACTGCCGAAGCCAAGGCATTGTATGCATTGGAAAAAATAGCTGGCAAAGAAGCAGACGAAATTGTCATAGCCGCGAGAGGTACTCCTGGTTTTGGTAATGTAACGCTTGGGCCAAGAGCCGCAGGTATTGACTCAGGTACATGGAAACTAGTTCCAGGCACCGACGGAAAGACTTGGATAAACACTACCACTCAAAGAAGAGCAGACGTAACAGATTTAGCAAAACAAGCAGAAGCAGATTGGAAATTATTAGGTAGCCCACGTCCAGTACCTGCACCAACAACTGCACCAACAACTGCACCAACAACTGCACCAACAACTGCACCAGCACCAGCACCTGGAGCAGGAGCAGTGACATTTAATGCTGGTAAACAAGTTGCATCTGCTGAAATACAAGGTGTAAAATATGTTAAAGACAAGGCAGGCAATTGGTTTAGAGCAGAAGCTAATGGTACGTTTACACAAGTTACAAAAAACAAACTACTAACTAAGTTAGCGGCCGCGGAAGTTAAAACTCCTATAATGGCAAGAATGGCGGCTAAATTTCCTAAAACAGTAGTCGCATTGGGTGCAATTGGAGCAGTTGCTAAATTTGGTTGGAATTACAAGTGGTGGTTAGTTATGGCTGGACTTGTAGCCGGTGCTTACTTTGTAAATCAAGATAACAACCCCAATCCTAACAGCAACGGTAGCGACTCTAACCAAAAAGTAGATGCAGAAGAAGTAGCTAGACGAGAAAAAGAAGAAGCTGAAAGAAAAGCCAAAGCGGACGCTGATGCAAAAGCAAAGACTGAACAAACAAGTAAAATACAAGCCAACGGTGCTAAACTACAAAAATTAATTACAGAATTGGTTGCTATGTATCCAGTCGATGATATCACTAATGAATTAAAGACTCAAGTAGACGAATTATTCAAACAGGCCAACTATGTGCCAAACAGCATGGGTTCAGGTGATGCGCCAAAAGCCGCTACCAACAGCAACAACAAAGGCAACGCAGACAATTGGTTAAACGCTAGGTATTAATTAAATAAATGGCAGATTAATTTCTGCCATTTCCACCTCTAAAGGTTGCATTACATAGATAATTAGTATATAATTAGGCTATAGTTAAGGAGACTTACATGTCAGGACGTTCATACGGTGCAGAAGAAAAGGCAAAACTAGAAAGATTGATTAGTGAAGGTTCTACAGTACTTCGCGAAATTGAAGATTTATCAGAAGGCTTGAAAGAAACAGTTAAGGCAGTGGCAGAAGAACTCAATGTGAAACCCAGCGTTATTAATCGTGCTATCAAGATTGCACACAAAGGTGATTGGACTGCGCATAATGAAGATTGGGCAGAAATTGAAGCTATTTTAGATATCACAAAACGTATCTAATAAATATTATATGAAAGGTTGGCGGGCCATAAACCGCATCGAGGTATTTGCAAGCCGTAAATTGCATATGGAGAACTAATGAGCTATGTAGACGCATGGTTTGACCGTAGTAACGATGTTATTAAAGTGGTCGAACGCAACAAGAAAGGTGAAAGGGAATTCAGAGACATTCCTGTACGCCACACATTTTACTATAAAGACGCCCGCGGAAAGTATCTTTCAATTTACGGTGACGCTCTAAGCAAAGTTGTAGTCAAAAGTACCAAAGAACTACGCAAAGAACAAGCAATCAATTCAGGTAAACAATTATTTGAATCAGATATCAATCCAATCTTTGTAACACTTAGCGAAAATTATCTCAATGCAGACGCTCCTAAACTAAATGTAGCGTTCTTTGACATTGAGGTGGACTTTGATCCAGAACGAGGCTATAGCACACCAGATGATGCGTTTATGCCTATTACTGCTATCGCTGTTCACCTACAGTGGATGGAAACTATGGTGTGTTTGGCAGTTCCGCCTAAAACGCTGACCATGGAACAAGCTACAGCCATGGTGGAAGAGTTTCCAAATACCATGCTGTTTAAAACAGAAGCGGAGATGCTGGATGTATTTCTAGACTTGATTAAAGATGCAGATATTTTAACTGGTTGGAATTCGGAAGGTTATGATATTCCCTATACTGTCAATCGTGTTACTAAGTCACTAAGCAAAGATGATACCCGTCGTTTTTGTTTGTTTGATCAATATCCTAAACGCAGAGAATATGAAAAGTTTGGTCGAGATTCAGTTACCTATGACCTGGTAGGTCGTGTACACTTGGATAGTCTTGAACTGTATCGCAAATACACATATGAAGAACGTCACAGCTACAGATTAGATGCTATTGCGGAATATGAACTGGGTGAACGTAAAACACAATACGAAGGCACACTGGATCAACTTTATAATCATGATTTTAAAAAATTCATTGAATACAACAGGCAAGACTGTGCGCTTCTTGATCGCCTAGACAAGAAGCTTAAATTCCTAGACCTTGCCAATACATTGGCGCATGAAAACACAGTACTGCTACAAACCACAATGGGTGCTGTGGCTGTGACTGAACAGGCCATCATTAACGAAGCCCACAGACGTAACATGCAAGTACCCAATCGTACCAAGATGGACGACCGTGAAGAAAACACAGCGGCCGCAGGTGCGTATGTTGCTTATCCTAAAGAAGGCATTCATGACTGGATTGGTTCCTTAGACATTAACAGTCTTTATCCCAGTGCCATTCGTGCGCTTAACATGGGGCCGGAAACTATTATTGGCCAACTACGTCAGACTATGACTCAAGAGTACATCGATAACAAGATGGCTAAAGGTTCTAGTTTTGCGGCATCGTGGGAAGGTATCTTTGGTTCATTGGAATATACTGCTGTGATGAATCAAGAGATTGGCACAGATATTACTATCGATTGGGAAAACGGACAAACTGATGTCATCAGTGCGGCAGAAGTGTATAAGTTAATATTTGACAGTCATCAACCCTGGGTACTAAGTGCTAACGGCACTATCTTTACTTACGAGAAGGAAGGTATCATTCCTGGATTGCTAAAGCGTTGGTATGCTGAACGTAAAGAGATGCAGGCCAAACTTAAAGACTGTATTAAGACAGGTAACAAGATTGAAGAAGAATACTGGGATAAACGTCAGCTAGTTAAGAAGATTAACCTAAATAGTTTGTATGGTGCTATTCTTAATCCCGGCTGTAGATTCTTTGACAAGCGTATTGGACAGTCAACTACACTGACAGGTCGTCAGATTGTTAAACACATGGCGGCCAAAGTGAATGAGATTGTTGCTGGAGATTATGACTATCGCGGCAAGGCCATTATCTATGGCGATACTGACTCGTGTTACTTCTCAGCGTATAAGACGCTACAAAAAGATATTGATGCTGGCAACATCGAATGGACCAAAGAAAATGTAATTGCATTATATGATAATATCGGCGAAGAAGTTAATACAACTTTTCCGCAGTTTATGTTGGATACATTTCACGTGCCAAAAACACGCGGTGAAGTTATCAAAGCGGGTCGTGAGATTGTGGGTAGTAAGAGTTTGTTTATTACCAAAAAGCGTTATGCCGTGCTGTACTATGACAAGGAAGGCAAACGGGCAGACGTAGATGGCAAACCTGGTAAGATCAAGGCCATGGGCTTGGATCTGAAGCGTAGTGATACGCCGGAATTTATTCAGAACTTTTTGAGCGATGTACTTGAAAAGGTCTTAACAGGAGCCACCGAAACAGATGTATTAGCACATATCAGTGAATTTAGATTGAGATTTAAAAGTAGGCCGGGTTGGGAGAAAGGCAGTCCAAAACGTGCCAACAAAGTTACTGAATATCAAGCTAAAGAAGAAAAAGCAGGTAAGGCTAATATGCCTGGACATGTTCGTGCAAGTATTAACTGGAATACATTAAAACGTATGTTTGGTGACAAGTACAGTATGAATATCACAGACGGGCAAAAAGTTATTGTTTGTAAACTAAAACAAAATCCTATGGGATTTACATCAGTCGCATATCCTGTAGACGAATTACGTTTGCCACAATGGTTTAAAGACATGCCGTTTGATCATGAAGAAATGGAACAGACTATTATTGATAACAAATTAGATAACTTAATTGGCGTATTGAAATGGGACGTTCGTAGCACAGAAGAAAAGAATACTTTTAATTCACTATTCGAGTTTTAATATGAAAATTATAATTGCAGGATACGGATTTGTTGGAAGGGCGGTGGCTAGTGCGTTACAAACTAAACACGAACTAGTCATTATCGATCCAAAATATAACGATAATCGAATCACAGACCATATAGATGCAGACGGCATTATCGTCTGCGTGTCTACTCCGACTACCGAAAATGGTATTTGTGATGTAAACAATATTGCCAATGTATTAGATGTAGTTCCATTTTTTATGCCTGTTATGATTAAAAGTACATTAACTCCTCCTAATGTACAAGGGTTCAAAGAGATTTACGAAAATCACAGTATTGTTTACAGTCCTGAATTTTTAAGGGCTAATAGTGCTGAGGCAGATTTTGCCAATCAAAAATATATTATCGTAGGTGGAGAAGATCCAGAAGGATTTTGGCACGAATTATTTACTACCACATTGCCCAATTGCAAAATGATTTTTCAATGCAGTGAGGAAGAAGCGTGTATGATCAAATATACTGTAAATTGTTTCCTTGCCCTAAAGGCCAGTTACTTTAATCAAATAGCAGACATTTGTGATAACAACAAAATGGACTACGATATCGTAAGACACATTGTAAGTCAGGACGCTAGGATTGGAGCAGGGCATACACTAGTACCGGGTCCAGATGGACAGCGAGGATGGGGAGGTGCATGTTTTCCCAAAGACACCAAAGCATTTTTGCAGTGGACCAACACTATTGGAATGCCGGCAACATTGGTAGAATCATCTATCCAATACAACAATAAAGTAAGAAAAAACTCTTGACTTTAAACAAAAACCTAAATATAATACACATAAGGAGATTCATATGAAAGATATTTTACAGGACTTAGTAGCACATACGCATAGTCTAGGATTTTTACCGTTGGTTAAAATTTCTAGCACAGACCAAGAAACAATTATCGAAGGCATGGCAGAAGACCGTAGTGTTATTTTGCAAGCCAAGACAAATAAACCAGTTGGTCAATTTGACGGCACATTTGGTATGCCTAACTTGAACAAATTAGACCTACATCTTAAGTGTCCAGAATACAAAGAAGGTGCAAGTATTGAAGTGGTTACACAACAACGCAACGGCGAAGACATTCCAACTGGCTTGCATTTTGAAAATGCGTTCGGCGACTTTAAAAACGACTATCGTTTTATGAACGCTGAAATCATTAACGAACAAATGAAAACTGTCAAGTTCAAAGGCGCACAGTGGAACATTGAATTTGAACCAGCAGTGGCCAGTATTCAAAAGTTAAAGTATCAGGCGGCCGCACACACTGAAGAAACTACTTTCCAAGTAACAACCAAAGATGATAATCTAGTGTTTAGTTTCGGTGATGCAACAACACACGCTGGATCGTTTGTATTCCAAGCAGGTGTTACAGGCAAATTAAAACAGACTTGGGCATGGCCAGTTAGTCAAGTGCAAAGCATTTTGAACTTGAGCGGTGACTGTATCATGCGTATTAGTGATGCGGGCGCATTACAAATTACAGTAAACAGTGGATTGGCTGAATACAATTATATTTTGCCAGCGCAAGCTAAATGAGTCAAGTAGATCCAAAAATACTTGAACTAGAAAGACAGATACAGTTCTTAAAGGAACAAGTTATCCGTCTTTCTAAAATGTGTGAGTACTTAGATCGTGAACGGGTTCGTTCAAAAAATGATATAGGTCAAATCGTACAAGAAGTACGATCGAGGAGATAGTATGAATTTAACACAGATTTTTTCAGCATGTGTAGTTTTTTTAGTGTTATGTGGATTAGTATATAATCACATAGGGTTTGCCAAAATGAAAGAATGTTATAGCATGTGGTTTAAAAAGGAATATTGGACTGACTACAATACTGTAGAGTTTGCCAGTTGGGCGGCCAAGGCCTGTATCATTATTCCAGGCTTGATATTTGGTATTAGCATTTGGTGGTTGTATTTCTTTACTCTAGCAACAAGCCTAACACTTATATGGGCTAGTGAAAAGAAACTGTTGCCAACACTAGTAGGATTTAATACTATTTGGGCATGGATCAGTTGCATGGTATTAGCCCAGCACTTAGTAGGATAACATGAATAAGAATCTAACAGCACATCAGAGCGATTACGCATATTTTTTACCAGCAACGTCTGGTTTTTATAGTACATATATCGGCAAACAACGATATAGCAATTATGTAGATCCTGCACGTATTCCCAAGAGTTTTGGGCCTCTAGGTATAGAGGCAATGAATTATTTGAATCCTAATGCGGCATTTTACTTTGACCACTGCTTGTATTCAGCTGGACATGCCAACTTGGATTTGACTAAACCTGATCCAAGCGAAGATATGTTTCGTAACAGAGACCGTACAACTAGTTGGGTACTAGGCGACTCTGGAGGTTTCCAGATTGGTAAAGGTGTATGGGAAGGCGAATGGAACGATCCTACTGGGCCAATCGTTGCGCAACGCATGGCTGAAGCTGTTGCAAAAGGTATCGAACTAGTACCACAAGTACATCCAACAGGTCATCCTAAAACAGACAAGAATGGCAATCCCAAGTATACCAAAGTTGACCATGTTAAACTGTATCAAGCCAAACTGGATGCGGCACAAAAGAAACGTAGTCAAGTGTTAACTTGGATGGACGCACTTATGGATTATGGCATGGTACTTGATATCCCAGCTTGGGTTGCTCGTAGTCCAGTTGGTGCTAAGAACAGTGGCATTGCTAGTTATGATCAAGCGGTTAGTGCAACCAAGTATAATAACGAATACTGGATCAAAAATCGTAACGGTAACTGTAAATTCTTAAACGTGCTACAAGGCGAGAATCACGCACAAGCAGAAGATTGGTATCAACAAATGAAAGACTTCTGCGATCCGACCAAATATGAACGGCCATTCAACGGTTGGGCCATGGGTGGGCAGAACATGTGTGATGTGGACCTTGTATTACGCAGATTAGTGGCATTGAAGTTTGATGGCTTGTTGGAAAAAGGTCATCAAGATTGGATGCACTTCTTGGGCACCTCTAAATTGGAGTGGGCATTACTTTTAACTGACATACAACGA
>Ga0209191_1000700_pt1 | contig 24741 bp, 34 predicted proteins | sample S_130626_EF_Meta_FD_187320 | JGI IMG/M metagenome (GOLD analysis project Ga0209191, IMG submission 187320) | Freshwater microbial communities from Lake Simoncouche, Canada to study carbon cycling - S_130626_EF_MetaG (SPAdes) (version 2) | ecosystem: Environmental > Aquatic > Freshwater > Lake ...
CCAACCTCAAATCCCCTGACATAGGCGTCTGCCGTCGTTACCCGCCAACCGCACTGCTCGTTCCTACGCAGCAGGGTCTGTCGGTCATGCCAGCGCACCCTCCGGTAAAGCTGGATGCCTACTGCGGCGAGTTCCGCCAGCGTCTCCTGCCCCTCACAATGGAGCCTGTATGAGCCGTCCTCCCTTGGCGGAAGGAATGCGGGTCAAGCCCTGCTACGATGCGATCCAGATCGTTTCGACAGGCTTGGCCCGCATGGGCAGGGTGGCATCGCCTGCGGGCATCATCACGTTTTTCGCCGCCAGAACCGATCTCCTCTCATGGACGGTTCAGAAGATAAACGATGATGGCTCCCTGACTGTCCGCCGTGACGGTCTGGTTCTTGAAAACATAAAAAGTTGGATACGCGCATGAATATAAACGACACCATCACAGTCTTGGGAATGCTCGCGACCTACGGGGCGATTCTCTATTTTCTCAGCCGAAACCTTGAATGAACTTCGCCGTATTCGACACCGAGGATGACTCGCGTGAATTGATAGAATCGGGCAGGTCTGGTTTTGACAAAGCGATCACGCAGATCGCCGTCGTCACCATGATCGACCCTGACGGTTCGGGACTCGTTCCTGGGCCTAGATACCACAACCGAGGCGACGTAAAGGCATTCAAAAAGTGGATGCTTCGCACTTCGGAAAAACACGGCATCACCCGCTGGTATGCCCACAACCTTCAATACGATCTTGGCAATCTGTTTGCCGATGAGATCGACCAGTTGGAGATGACGATGGTGGGCGGCAGGCTGATCCGCGCCCGCTGGGGCAGTATCCTTTTTCTGGATACATTCAACCTGTTCCCCACTTCGGTGGCAAAGCTGGGCGATGCCGTTGGACTCAAGAAACTGGACATGGACGTTCATTCCAAAGCCTACGTCTTCCGCGACTGTGAAATCCCCGCACTTGCGCTGGAGAAGTTGTGCGAGACCTGTGCCGAGTTCGACATTGAGGAGCCCAGCAACACCCTTGGCGGGTTGTGCGTAAAAATCTGGCAGGCGATGGGCGGCGAGAATCCATCGGACATTTCCAAGGCATCCCGCGAGGCGATCTTTGGCGGGCGGGTGGAAATCTTTCGCTCCGGCGGCAAGGGCAACATCGCTTGGACTGACATCAACTCGCTTTACCCATCGGTGATGACGGGCGAGTTTCCCGCCAGCATGGAACCCTCTGAAACCATGTTGCGCTTCGGCATCACAAAAGCGACGGTCTTCATCCCCCAGCAGGTGCTTGCACCCCTCCCCTTTCGAGTGACTGAGCAGAATCCGGTCAGCGGCGTGGATGAGAACGCAATCCTGTTCCCCTGTGGCAGGATCACGGGTGTCTGGACGAATGCGGAGCTACGCAACGCCGTGGATCATCATGGAGTGGTCATTGAAAAGATACATGAGTCCAGAGGATCGGACGAAAGTGTGAAGCCCTACGGCAAGTTCGTGGAGGAGTTTTACCGTCGCCGCCTCGCCAGCGATTCCGAGGCATACAAGCTGATCTACAAGCTACTCATGAATAATCTTTATGGGCAGCTAGGTATGGGCGGCACTGTCACCCGCACCGCTGAGATGAACTCGCAGACCATGCAGGACATTCGCACGGGCAAGCGGGACGCGACGGTCTTTGGCGAGGCAGTGATGTTCGACGTTTCGATTCCCCTGCCCGTCCATGTCAATTACGCCCATGCCGCTTACGTCACGGCATACGGACGCATCATGCTCCTCTCCTACCTGCGCGAGGTTCCTCCAGATCGTCTGATCTACTGCGACACTGACTCGGTCTTTTTCTTCCACCCTGAGAACGAGCCTCTTCCCTTCGCCACCGGAAGCGGGCTGGGCGAGATGAAGATCGAGGGTATGGGATCGGAGATCAACGTCTACGCCCCCAAGACCTACCAGATCACGGTGGGCGGAAAAACCAAGCACAAGGCCAAGGGTGTCCCCTCCAGGCACGCCGAGGGATTTCTGAAAACCAAGTCCGCCGAGTATGCCGCGCCCTTCAAAATGAAGGAAGCTGTCACCTTCTTCGACCGCACCAACGTGTCATGGAAAAAGAATGACAAGGGCAGGATGGTTCCGGTATTGGGAAAACAATTACGGGGCAACGCCCGCAAGCTGTCTGTATGGCGTGTAGTGTCAAAAGAACTACTAAGCACCTACAAGAAGAAGAAGCTGAACAAAAAGACTGGCGCGTTCATGCCCCTCAGTTTCGGTGTCAAGAATAAGTTGAAAAAGAAAGTTTCAAAGAATAACCGAAATAAGCGTGACAAGATCAGCAAGGGCTGATTTGCACTTGGTCGTCGGCAGCAACGCCGATTTAACAACAACAACAACAATACTACAATGGCTAAAGCCTCCTCCTCCAAGTCCGCCCCCAAGGGCGTTTCTCATCCTGCTGGCACTGTTCCCGTGTCTGGCATCAATGCACCGTGGTCTACTTCGGTAGATGCCAGCGGTCTGAAAAGCCTGACCCGTCCCCCCATCGTGAAGATCAAGGATATGCCTGTCGGCGCATCCCTTGATGTCACCGTCTACGACCTCGTCCCCTCATCCAGCAAGGACATCAAGAACCCGCTCCTCCTCGCCACTTTGAACAGTGACGGCAGCAAGGTGTCGATCCCCGTCGTCGGCGGGCTCGCTGGCACGTTCCTCGCAGACAAGGACGGAGTTGATCTCACCGAGGTGACCAAAAATGACCTCGCTGACGGCATCCTCGACGCCCGTGTCGTCATCACGAAGGTCGGCACGAAGCTCTCCACCAAGTGGAAAGCCGATTCCGGCCAACCCCGCGAATACCCGATCTTTGAGATCGCAATCGCTGAATAATACCACCCAACAAATCAATCCATTCGGATTACGGAAAGCACCCCTCACCTCACCGTGAGGGGTGTCTCATTTACAATGCTCTCCATCGACCTTAGCAACGACACCAAGCTGACCGTCAAAATCGTCTTGAAGGACAAGGCACTCGTCATCGAGCAGGAACCTGCCGATCATGTCACGCCTACCCATCCGGCGATCATTCCAAGGGCTCAGTTGGTCATCCCGCTGTCCGATGTTAAAAAGCTGGTCTCCAGCCTCAAAACACTGACAGCGTTTTTCTTCTGATTCGCGTTCGCTCCTGAATCGTCAGGCCGGATCGCCGCCGCACTCTCACGGGTGCGGCGGTTTTTGTTTTAATGGATGACGCATGGATGACACATGGTTGTTTCAGTGCTTGCAGGTGGTGAACGGGTGGTGCAATGCTGGTCGACCTATGGACAAATCATGGAAGAACCGCACCGTTTATCCGCCCCGCTATTTCGCAGGTTTTGTGAGCGTTAAGCGCAAGGGCAGGCCCATCAAGGTGGAGTTTTTCAACGCGCCCATCATCCCGATCTCGGCTTTCGAGGCGCGAATCTATTGCGGCGCACCTGGATCAGCCTTTTACGAAGACGGCGTGCAAGAGTTTGCCGATCTCAACAACCTTGAGGTAGTTGAAATCCAATACGCCATCAGTGTTTACGATGCCGCCAAGGGTGGCTACACCGTCGAGCGGTTCAATCATCCTTTCAAGGGTGACAAGAACACCCGTTTGTTTTTCGAGGGCGATCACCTCGCAATCAGGACGATCAACGGAGACCCTGTTTACGGCAAATACAAGGCCAACAGAATCCTTGATGACGTTACGCAGTGTGATGTTCCAGTCACACAGTTTATTTCCTGACGCCAATCCGGCGTCGGGTGTCAGACAACAACAACAACAACAAGACCATGTCAGACGAACCCACAGACTACGGTATTCCGCCCCTCGCACCGCTTGATTCAAGTGATGACGAGTTCTCACCACCCGTCCAACACCCGAAGCGCAGCCGCAAGGTCTCTCTTCCAGGGCTTGACGAGGAAAACGGTAATCAGACCACCGAGGAAGACCTCAAACTCAACGGCATCCTCAACAGTGAGGAATACACTGGCTCGACCTTCAACATCCAGCGGCGTGATGAGATGGGGAAATACGCTTTCCTCATGACCATTCCCATCTCCGATTGGAGCGAGGACACCAAACGCATCATCGCCGACAAGTATGGTGGCGGCGAATACAAGGTGCGCGTCCGCAAAGCGGGCGGCGGAACCTACGGTCGCACGTTCAATTTCTCCATCGACCCAGCGGTCAAGCCCAAGGGCTTTGAGAACTCCGGCAACGGACAGGGGAACTCCCTTGACCTCATCCGCCAAGCCAAACTCCTCACGGGTGACAGCACTCCGATGATGATGCAGATGATGCAGGCGCAGCAGGCTCAATCCATGCAGTTCATGCAGATGATGCAGGCCCAGTCCGCCGAAAACATGAAGGCACTGGTGGCGATCATGGCCCGCCCCGCCGCCGCCGCGCCCGCAGGCAACGAGCGCATCATCGAGTTGCTCCTCACCAAGGCACTCACGCCCCCTGCGCCGCCCCCGCCCCCGATGGACATCGACAAGATGATCTCGGTGGTCGCCAAGCTGCGCGAACTGACCGACAACGGTGGCAACGATGAGCGACCCGTCCGCGAGGAAAAGTCCGATTTCTTCAGCGACGTAATGCGAGCCTTGCCGTCGATTCTGAAGAGCTTCGCAGCGATTCGCCTGCCGCACCCACCACAGCAGCAGATCGAGCAACCCCAGCAACCCCAGCAATCCGCGCCGCCTTCCGCACCCGCACCCGTCGCCGCGCCGAATCCGCCCGCTCCGGCGGATGTAGCGGAGGTAAACAAGGCTGCGCTGGGCCAATTCCTGCCCCAGTTGGTCTCTGCCGCCGAGGAAGACTCCAATACGGACGATTTCGCCGCCCTGATCGACGGCGCGATGGATGACGATCAATTCGACGGGATCATCACCCTGCTGGAGCGTGACGATTGGTTCGCCGTCCTCGCCGATGCCCATCCTCCGGTGATGAAGTGGTCGAACTGGTTCACGCGCCTGCGTATCAGCCTGCTCAAACTCGCCGAAGACGGTGAGGATGACAGTCCCATCGAGGTCGAGACCGTTACCGCTGCGGAATAACGCTTTGTCCTTGGTTCAAGCCCGTCACCAATTTCTGGTGACGGGTTTTTTGTTGCCATTGGTTAAGCGGCGGATCAGATGCCCTTAACTATGGCGGATACACCAACCACAATCACTGGATCACAATGGGGCGGGCCGGAAAGCTGTCAGGATGCCCCGCAACGGGTTGTTTTCCCACTCAACGGCTTCGGCGACCCTGTAATCCAGATCGTCCAACGGGTGGATGATTTCGCCCTTCAATACGGCAAGAGCGGGTGCATTTTTGCTTTTGCCCGCTGCTTGATCAAGGACATCAAGACGAACAATTATCGCCGCGAACACTTCAACCGTGTCGCCATATTTGTGCTGGAGAAAACCGTCTACGTTCCCGATCCACGGGGAGCCGAGTATGTCCGGTCACCCATCAGGATGATCGCAGACATCAAAGAACGGGGCTACGCGCAGGGTGACTGTGATGATTGCGTCCTGCTTGCCAACTCGCTCTTCAACGCACTCGGCTTTGACACCCGTGTAGTTGCTGTGACACTACCGGGATCGGATTACACCAATCACGTTCTCTCCCAAATCAAGTATAACGGAGCATGGATTTGGTTCGACCCTTGCAACAAAGCCGATCCGCGCAAGGTGTGGACGGGTAACATGATCTTTTCAAAATGAACCAAATACAACCCATCCTTACGCCGCCTCCCGCACGGCGTCAGACTCCACAGCAAGAGCATACGGCATTGGTAAGAGCTGCGGAAAGAGTTCTGTCACGATTTCCTTCAAATTGGAAAGACTACCTTAACGAACAAGAAATGCGTGTGCGTAGAAGAAAACCCGAGCCGTTAGATGGGAAAATGTTTACTCCTGCGGAACGACGCAGGATTTTAGCGGTGGAAAATAAAGTTCTTAAACAAATCGCCGAAGTAAGGCGTATTATTATCTCATTGCTTTCCGTCCAAACCCGCCGCGCAAGCGTCGGAGCCCCCCGCGCAGGCGTCGGAGCCTTCGTCGGCGAAGAGGTCATGCGCTGCGTAGGTGCTGAAGTCGCGGAGGAGTCCGCAGGTCTCAAAGCCATGCGTCTTGTGGTCGAAAAAAAGCGGGCCGAGTATTTCGCGTCAATGAACGCGCCGCTTGCCGTCGATTCCAAAGGTAAACCGAAAAAAGACAGTCGTGCAGCCATCACCTTAAAGCTGAAAAGGGAACTGGATAAACTGGAGAAGGAACTGAATCTCCGCGCCGACAACGAAGCGATTACCCTTGAGAACAACGCCCGCCGCGCCGAGGCGGAATACGCCACCATCGCCGCGCAGATCAAGATCAAGACCTTGAATCAGAGTGCCGATGCGTTGCTTCTAAACTCCACCACCACCTCCACCGCCGATCCTTCCGTTGCCCCTGACACGGGTGCAATCGGCACACCTTCACCCGATGCCCCCGCCAGCACTTTCAACTGGAAGTTATGGGCGGGCGGCGCGGCGTTGATTGGCGTCGGCTTCTTCCTTCTCAAACGAAAGCGCAAATGACCCACTCATCCCGATACGTCGGTGCTGCACCTGCACTGGCAGGCATAGTCAATACCCAGCGGTCAACGCCTATGGTCGGCCCAGTGCTGTCTCCTTCGTTTGCCAAACAGCAGGCGGCGGCAGAAAAAAAGCGACTTGCAAAGGCTGAAAAACAACGACTCGCAGACATCCGCGCAAAACTCAAAACCGATTTGGCAAAAGCCAAGTTCGATGCCGAAGTCGCGCTCAAGCAAAAGGCAATAGACGCAGTTATCGCCGGAACGACTGCACTCACAAACGTCATTACCACAACCACTGGCACAACCACTGGCACAACCACTACTGGCACAACCACTGACACAACCACTGACACAACCACTGGCACAACCACTGGCACAACCACTGGCACAACCACTGGCACAACCACCGACATAATCGCAGTCGATACCACCAAGCCGGGAACTTTTGAAAAGATGATCGGCGAGTCCCAACCGGAACCTCAACCCGTATCCAAGACTCCCTACATCATCGGCGGTATCGCCCTGCTTGCACTCGGTTTCTACTTCTACAAACGTCGCAAGAAATGATTCACGATCTGCCAGCCATCATCGAGTCGGTGTCACCCTCCCGCGACATGAACGACCTCGCCGCCGCCATGCTGGCGATGCCCCAAGCCGAGATCATCACTGAAAATGAGTTCTCTGCTGGGCCTGACGGAATGAACGTCTATCGCAGGGCGATGCACGTCAAGGCGGGGACGCTGGTGATGGGCTTCGCGCACGCCACCGCTTGCTTCAACGTCCTGCTCACGGGTGAGGCACTGGTATTCTGTGATGGTCAGACCCATCACGTTTCCGCCCCGCACGTTTTCCAGTCGGAAGCTGGTTCACAAAAACTCGGTCTGTTTCTGACTGACTCCACTTGGGTCACTTTTCACGCGACCAAAACAACGTCGGTCGAAGAAGCGGTCGCCGAAATAACATTACCCAGTCAGGCACTGATCGAACACCAAAGGAGAATCTCAATATGACGATGGCAATCACGGCTACGGTAATAGGTGTCGGCGCAAGTGCCGTCATGGCCAAGCAAGGCGCGGACGCAGCCAAAAAGGCAGGGCGCACCGCGCGCGAACAGCAACTGGCGGACATTCGCGCACAAATGAACGAACAAAAACGCGCCAACTCTGCCGCCGAAAACGAGGTTTTGCTTTCACAGGCGCAAAGCCTGCTCGCACAACGAAAAGCTGGTCTGGCATTCGCCAACGCCTCCAAAGGAGTCTCCGCGCAAGCCATTGTTCCAGCCGCAATCGGGATCACCGCAGTATCGCTCGCGGTATTTATGCTTGCCCGCAAGAAGAAGTAACCGCATTTCCACTACACAACGTAACCAAACATGAATACATTCGTCCCCTCCGTAATCTATACGTCATCCGCCTACACTGTTGGTGAAGATGTCACCAGCTTCAGCAGCGTTCCCTCGTTCAGCGGAACTTCCGTTTCAATGGGATCGTCATCCGTTGTCACTTCTCCCGCCGCCACCGGATTCAGCTTTTCCGATTTTGGTAAAAGCCTGCTCAACCTTGGAGCGAACGTCGGAACAGGTCTGATCAATCTGAACCTGCAAAAAGCCCAGTATAAAGCGCAGGCTCAGGCCAATCGTCCCATCGTTATGACGAGTCCTACTTTCAATCCCGTCACCTTCCCGTCCGCTCCAGCCTCCTCAGGCGGCATCAGCCAGACCACCCTGCTCTATGCTGGCGGCGCACTCGCACTCGGACTGATCGCTTTCGTCGCACTGCGCAGGAAGTAAACCGTCAGGTATTCAAGGAACCACTACAATGGCAACCACCGTCGAAGCAGATGTAATTCCAAACCGCAACCAAGGTTCTTCGGTTGCCGACATCCCGCGCCGTGTCCTCGCATCCAATGGTGGTGCATGGTTCGCTTGGGGTTTCATTGGAGGACTGATGTTCTCCGCAGTCGCCGTCTACGTCGTGAAAAAGAAACTCTGACCTCACGCAAGCCCCTTCGCTAGTTAGTCAAGAAAATTGTTTGACTTAACCAGAAACCAAAACCAAACCCGAAAACATGAAAGAGTTAATCCTCGAAAATCCGCGCAAGAAGTCACGCAAGCGCAAGTCGCGCAAATGCCGTGTCACCCATCGCGTAAAATGTAATCCCGGTGATTACAGCGAAAGCGACAGCTACTTCAAGCCTCGCTCCCCTGCACAGAAAGCCGCGACCAAGAAACTGGTCGCACTGTCCAAGAAACGCAAAAGCAAGAAATCTCGCAAAACCCGCAAGTCCACCAAATCAACCCGCAAAACTTATTCCGTTATGGCTACCAAGAAACGCTCCACCAAGAAGTCAACTCGCCGCAAGGCCCACAAGCGCATCAAGCATCGTCGTCGTCTCTACGCCCTCAAGGGTAGCCTGACTCGCATCAAACTGAACCCCTTCAACGGTTCCGTTTTCAACAAGGAGAACCTCACCATCGCCTCCGGCGCAGTCGTCGCCTCCGTTGGAACGAACTACGCCCTCGGCATGATCGGTTCCCGCTTCGGTGCGCAGAGTCCCTATGCCCGCGCCGCCTATCAGGTCGGTATCCCTGTCATCGCCGCGATGCTGGTGAAACGCTTCTCGCCCAACATGGCGAAGGGTCTTATCATCGGTGGTCTCGCCAGCGGTATCGGTCAGCTTGTCACCGCTTCGGGTCTTGCCCCCGCCGGAGTCACCGCTCCTATCCAGACTGCCAAGACTCCCGCCCTGACTGGCACTTCCGAATACATCGGCGAATACATCGGTGCTTACGCAGGCGAGATGGGCTCCCCCGAAGCCTTCACCAACGCTTGGTAATTCATAACCGCCCCTCCTTGCGAGGGGCGGAACAATTTCCCTAACCCGCAATCCGTAACAGGAAACCAATACAATGCCATCCATCAACGACCTCGGTCTCTCCAAACCTACCGTCGCCCGTCTGCAATCGCAGTTCGGCACGCTCGACCTCAACCGCTTGCAGGTTCAGCGCAAGCAGTTCTACTCCTACGTCACTTACCCTCTCGCGGGTGCGGCGCAGTTGAACTTCTTCGGTCAAGCTGTCGGCAACAACGGCTCCACCCTTGAAGACACCAACATCCCTGTGCAGGGTTCGTTCGGCACTTCTCACTTCCTGATCAAGGGCGTTGAGATCAAATACAAGCTGCCCAGCTACAACGTCACGCCTTACATCGGCACTGACTACACCACCCTCACCAGCGAAATGCTTGGTGGTCTGTTCACCGCTGGCATCTTTGAGTTCTCGGTCAACGCCAAGACTTACATCCAAGTCAACAAGCCCTTCATGCAGCTTCCTCCTGCCGATGGTCGTGTCTCGTTCTACGCTGCGGGCGGGCCTGACGCCAACACCGCTGCGGAGCCCAACGTGGACATGAATGCCCGCAGCGAGAATCGTTACCTCTGCGATCCTGAGATTTTCATTCTCAGCCAGCAGAACTTCTCCTGCTCGATCAACTTCCCCTCCGGCTCAATTCCTGTCCGCGCCGCCAGCATCATCACCTCGGGTAACCCGCTTCGCGTTGGCGTTGTGCTGGATGGTTATGAGTTCCGCCCTGTTCAGTAATTCAACCTTCCTCAACCGCAATCCGTAATAGGAAATCAATACCATGACCAAAGCCCAACTCGCAGTAAACGCCATCCAAGAGAAATACGGCACTTTCGATCCGTCGAAAATGCAGGTTCAACGCTGGCAGTATTATGACAACGTCCGCCTTCCAGCAGCTGGAACGAATCGTCTCACCTTCTTCACCAATCCAATCGGCGCAACCGATCCGGTTTCGACCCTCGGCAAAACCCTTGAGGAAACCAACGTCCGCCGCTCCGGCGAATTGGACGAGGCTTTCGTCATCATGGCGGTGAAGACCGAGATTTCGATCCTTCCGATCACCCGTCAGCCCAGCGGCGTCCAAACCACCCTTAGCGGTGGCGCAGGCACTCTGGCAACTTCTGACGCTGTCGTTCAGGCACTAACGCCCATTCACGCACTTCTCCGCGACCTCTACTATCGTGGCGTGCTGTCTGTCTCGTTCGGTCAGAAACAATACATCCAGATCGAGCAACCGTTCCAGATGTGTCCTCCAGGATATGGGCCTACCATCCGTTCGATCAGTTCTAACGGTGCTGGATTGTTCTTCCCGTTGTCCAACTACGTTCGTCCCTCCAACGATCCCCGCGATGTCTACCAGATGACTCCTCCGATCATGGTCGAGAAGGGTCAAACCTTCAGTTCGACGGTGGACTTCTACAACGCCAACACGCCCACCATCACTACGATCAACGGTGCTGCTGTCGCTGTGAACGTCGGTCTGACCTTCGACGGTTACGTCCTGCGTCCGATCCAGTAATCAACCAGCCCGCAAAACGGGGCGGGCGATGCGACCTAAATCGCAGCGTCCGCCCTTTTTTATGGCAACAACACCAATCCAAACATGAATCCCATCCCTCTCGCCACCCAGCAACCGTTCAGCTACGTTGTGGACGTAACCCTCGCCGCCAGCAGCAATGCCTCGTATCTCCTGATCCTCGGCATGGACTCGGAGTTCGATTTCTACTCCATCACCGCGACCAGCAGTCTTGATATAGCTGCCAGTGCCACCGCACTGTCCACGAACAATTTCAACCTGCTGATTCGTGACGTTACCAGCGGTCGCGACTACTCGACCGCTCCGGTTCAGCGTAACAACCTTGCGGGTCTTGTGCCTATCAATGTTCAGCCGGAAGGTCGTTGCATCCGCTTCCCGCGCAAGCAACAGCTTCAGTTCCAGTTCCAGAACCTTGTCGCATCCTCCAACGTCGTGCAGGTCGTCCTCCACGGTTACAAAATCTTCCAAGGTTCGATTCTCTAAGCCTTGGCTTGTTGTTGTATTAACTGAACGGGTCGGGCTTAACCAGTCCGGCCCGTTTTTATTTAACGCCCAACCCATCACCACCATGCCCTCCTGCAACTGCGGTCAATGCGATCCCGCCCTTCCACTCGGTTCGCCCTACACGTTCTCCAATTTCGCGACCAAGTCGGTCGCCATTCGCTACACCGGAGCGCAGATCATCGCGCTCTCGGCTTCCGCCACCTATCCCGTGACGGTCAAGGTCGGCGAGATTGATCTGCAAACCAATGCGGGTCTGTTCGCCCTCTCGCTGTCCAGTTCGATCACCAACCCAGTCGCGGGTGTGGCCGGAGTCTTCGCCGCCATCGGCGAGGCGGATGTTATTAACATCACAGGCATGACGAAGCTCTTTCTGAGCCACAACTGCGAGCAGAACAGCATCGCAGGCTTGCCCAACCCGTCCTCACGCTCCAATTCGCTTCAGATGGGCCAGAACAGCTACTTCCGAATCAACCAAGGCGTGAAGATCGCCATCTACGCCTGCGCTCCGAATGACGCCTCGGTTCTGGTGTCCGCCGTCCTGACCGCATTCTGGATTCCCATCCAGTAATTAACTTCCACTACAATGGCTCGCGCATCCGTTCCAGAAATCCGATTCAGCCCGCCTGATGGCGGATCATCTGTCACGCCTACACCCGCCGGAGGTGGTGGCGGCGGCGGCGGCGCGGGCGACATGGCTCGCGCATCCGTTCCAGAAATCCGATTCAGCCCGCCTGATGGCGGATCATCTGTCACGCCTACACCCGCCGGAGGTGGTGGCGGCGGCGGCGGCGCGGGCGACATGGGGAGCGGCGGCGCGGCAGGAGAGGGGAGTGACGGCGCATCGTCGTCAGGCGGGGTCTACCGCTATTTCTACATCGGCGGAACTGCCAACGCATACCCTGGCAGCACCGTGACGATGGCGCGTCGTTACAAAGCCAGCAACGCGACATTGATCGGGTATTCGGAGTGGGTGAATCCTGCGGTTCCTCCAAAGAAATACCGCACGCTGACGCTTTCTGGCGAGGTGTATTCATGCCAGTGGATAGACGTCACCCAAAATTGCGGGGCAGGATATGTCTACACTGACCGTGTGCTTTATGGCGGAACGTATTCAGTCAATGCCGCAGGAGTTCTCACCGCCAACACCTTGTTGAGATCGAAATGGACTGGCAGTCCTCCTACCCCCACCACATCGCCTTGCGGTAATCCGGCGACGTTTCTTGGTGCTACCAATCCTTGGAGTGGAACGTATCCGATACCATACGAGATACAAACCGCCGCGCCAGCACCTGCATGGTCAACGCCGCTGATAGGTGACTACCCGCTGATCCAGACCGCTGTTTACAATCCAACGACGGTGGATTATTCATGGAACGGATCGTGCAATCGTAACACCAGTCCAAGTTACACGCAGTCCTCGGCCAAAGCACTTGGCGCGGTGTCATGGGTTTTGACCGATGAAGACACCGATGCGACTGCCATCGCCCGTATGCTCGCCGCCACAAGCTGGACGAGTTTTGCAAACTTTCCCTCCAACCAGCTTTCGACCTACACCGGAGCAACGTGGAATCAGCGAACCGCATTCACGTTCGCATACAGCGAAATTGAACTGCGGCTCACCATCACAGGATTTCCTCCCAGCATCAATTTCTCGGTGGTCGCAGCCTTCGCCACAATGGAAAATGACACGCTCCAAGTCTGGTCAACCGATGGTGTCACCGTTGATTCCACCACCGATGGCTCCGGCGGCGCAGTGGTCACGATCCCTTGTGTCGCCCAGCGGGCGGGAACCACCCGTTTCATCTACGCCCTCAACTACATCAGACGATGATCATACCCGATGAACTGATCGCACAGGTGAGACGCACCGAAGAACTCACCCGCATCGCCACCGAAGAGCAGGCTCCTGCGGTTGCGGAGCAATTAAGCCTGATGCGGAAGATGCTGAACCTCGCTGACTCGATGGGCGAGATTGCTTCCGCCGCCATCACAAATCCAACCCGTGCGATCAATGTGCCGCCGGAGGTTTACGCGCAGCGTCTTGAAGCCTGCACAGGCTGTGAGTTTCACTCGCCTGACGGCAACCTTGGTCTTGGTGAATGCACCCACCCGTCCTGTGGCTGCACCAAGATAAAGCTGGCATTCGCCGCACTGCAATGCCCCCTTGATCCGCCTCGCTGGGGAATATACGTCGCTTGACCTTTAATCCGGTATCCACCATCCAATCACAATGCCAACCGCACAAGAATCCGCCAACCTTCGTTCCGCGCAGAACGTCGCCCGTGTCAAAGCCGGACTCCCGCCGGATTCACAACTGCCGGACAACGAACTGAGCTACACCCAGCGCAACGCCTACAACAAGGCTTTGGCGGCGATAATCGCGGCGAATCCCAGCAGGTTCCCGCCCACCCTGGAGAAGGTTGCGGTGGACGTAGTGAAGAAGAATTACGAGCCGTTGACCTCGACCTCGCTGTCCGAATCGGTAAGCGTGTTCACTGAGGAGTTTGGCAAACAGGCATCTGACATCAACGACACCCTCAACCCGTTTTCGCCCGCAAAACGCGCCGCCACCGCATCGACCCTCAAGTGGCTCCTGATCGCCCTCGCAGTGGGCAGCTTCGCCGTCTACTTCGGCCCAGCACTCTTCTCCGGCGGACAGCGTCTTCGCGCCGCAGGCAAACGCTCAACGGACTGATTCAATGCCTACGCCCATCAAAACAATTTACGAGGTTTACGATTTCGTGAACGGTCGCGGGTGGTATGGCAATCCCAACGGTGCGATGTCAGGTCTGCCAGGATATACCGTCCAAGATTGGACGAACGGTGCGCTCTACGTTTGCACTGCGGAAGGTAACAACAACTGGGCCAAGCTGGCGACGGGTGATTCGCTTCCTGTCGGTGCTAATTACGGAGATGTATTATATTGGGACGGCACAGCGTGGTTGGCAAACTATGCTTTTAAAGGTAGCGAGGGTATTGCATCTCTCAGTCCTGTGGAAAGACGCGCCTACGGTGCGGACGAGCAGATTGTGATCGATTGGGGAACCTGCACGCTACTTGATCCTGTTGATAACTTTGTTACGGTTAATTGGACTGGAGGATACCTTGCGTGGGGTGAAGAAGCATCGGTTGATTGGGCTGGTCGCACGTTAAAGACGGGTGCAAACGCTACGTTGGATTGGGTCAATGGACACACCTTCGATAATTTTGGAACCAAAACCATTGATTGGATGGGAGCAACTTTGTGCGATCCGGCGTATGGCGGAAATGCTACGCTGAATTGGACGCAGACCCAACTCATTGCGACTGACAGTTCGCTCATCACGCTGAATTGGAATGTCGGAGAACTTTACGATTCGGCGGGCGACTACTCGTTGCAATGGCAGACGCGAAGCCTGTGGGGTGCGTGGGTAACCAGTGAGTCGGGTTCATACACATCGGGCAACGTAATGAGTATGGCTTCATACTTTCCCACGATTATTATTGGAACCTACAATCCCGCCGCGCCAGCCAATGCAGGGATGTCGATATATCATGTCGCTTCCACGAATGCGCTGATCGCGTCGATGACTCTCTCGCTGCACGGCGCTACCAGTGCGATTGATTCTGTTCCTGTTGGAGGCGTTGTGTCTTTCACTTCACGCTACGGTATTACTACGCTTACGATGGGCTACGGGTCTTCTTACACAGTTTTGGGAACCGCAGTCACTACCATTGCCGCAGGAGCCACCGTCCAGTGGCGGAAAGTAGAATCAACCACCCTCGCCCGCATTTCATAATTTCCGTATCCAACACCCACTACCATGCCCAAATCCGCCGCCCTCATCAAAAACGAAACGCTCGCCCAGATCGGCAACCGTCTCGAAAACCTCCCCCGCATGATCGCCTTGGCCAAAGCCGCGATCAGCGCAGGCATTCCCGCCAACGAGTCACAGAACACTCCGGCACTGACCGCTGACGAGATTCGCGGCATCCTCAACCCTGAGACCATCGCTCTCATCGAGTCGCTGCCCGTATGATCCTGGCGGCGTCACCTTCCGGCCTCCCGCCCGATCCCATGCACCTGCTTGCCCGCATCGCCATCGCCTGCACCCTGATTGCCGTCATCCTGTTTGGCTGCAAGACGAGTCCACGATACCAGAAGGGTGGAACCACCACCCAGTCGTTCCCCGCCCTGTCCGCGCCCATGCAGGTGAGCCAGCCCGCGCCCGCGCCCGCGCCTGCCGAGGGTCAAAGCCAGACCCTCGCGCAACCGGAGAACGCACAAGGCCCGTCCAAGCAGGACATGGTCGAGGAGCGCACGGTCATGCACCCTGACGGGTCGGTGGAGCGCACCAAGCGCACCGCAGCCACCGTCATCGGCGGGTCGCAGTCGCTCACCGACATCCTCAAGACGTATTACGACGATCAATACACCAGACGCCTCGTTCTCGCCATCCTGTTGGGACTGGCGGCATGGTATCTTCGCAATGAGTGGCCCGTGAAAGCGGGCGTGCTTGCGGCGGGCGCGGTGCTGACTGCGTTCTTCGGCCCAGTCGCCGCCGCCATCGCCGCCTCGATCTGCGCGGGCATCTTCGTCGCCTACCATGTATTGAAATCAAGGATACCGATACCTCTTCCTTGATCACGCGCAGGAAGTCTGCATGAAACATAGCATGGAACATCTACATATCAGATACGTCGAGGGTATGTCTGTCGCAGCCCTCGGCGGGGCAACCGTGGCGATTGACGTAATGAAGATGGGAACCGTGGTGCTGGGCTTCATCGGAGCCTGCCTCGCCGCCTTGGGTGGCTGGGAAGCATGGCGGGCCAAACGACTTGAACGGCATGCACGGGAAATCGAAATCCAAAAACTGACCAATGAAAAACGGTGAACCATCCCTCACGCAGAAACTCATCATCGCTGCCGTTGTCGGCGCGTTGATCGGCATCATTTCGACTTACGCGCATGACAGGCTGCACAAGGGTGTGGTGAAACTGAATGGAGGCAAATGAAGCCTTCTGCACAGTGGTTTAGAAAATCCGTTGTAGTTGATTCTTACGGAGAACCATTGCGTGTGTTTCACGGTGGAAATGGCGATCCTCGCGATTTTAAAGCAGGATCAAGTCGAGGAGTGGCAAAAGCATACTTCACCGATTCGCCTGATGTTGCATCCAAGTATGCCGTAGGCGGCGGGATCGCACATGGCGAAACGATTGATGACTATCTTGAAAAATTAAGCATCGCTCAAAAACATGGAAAAATGATGGATAGAAGACCAGCGGTGACTGCTGTCTTTTTGCGTATAGAAAATCCCGTAACTGTAAAAACTTCGGTGCGCGATATATTTCAAAATGATCGAAAAAAAGCACAGCGATTTATAGATAATGAATCTACTTCTTTATCGGAAAAAATTGAAGATGCCGAAATGATAGATGACGGTGAGATTTCGGACGATACATTTTGGAGTATTGTAGAAAAAGATTTTAAAAGTGGTGGCTGGGCCGAAGAAGATACTGAGGCGATTCCAGAATCAATGCGGAGCATAGCATCGGTAGTCGCCATTTATCGTAATGTATTCCCTCAATTTGACGGTTTGATTTACGATGATCAAGAAGCAGGAGGCACTACCTATGCCGTATTCGATGCTGAACAAGTAAGGTCAGTGTGGTCAGGCGTGAAGTCCAACCCCGCCAAAGCCCGCTCCACACCGTGCGTAGGCATCAACATTAACGACAAGAGTCAGCGTTTCACCGCGCAGATTCTTAGCGGTCAGAAGACCATTGAGACACGCCAGACGAGGTCGCTTGATCCTTACATCGGCAAGCGGGTCGGCCTGATCCGCACTGGCATAGGAAAAGCCGCGCTGGTCGGCTACGCGACGGTAGGCGAGCCGATCAAATACAGTTCAGAGCGTGAGTTCGATGCGGACTATCGACGCCACAGGGTGGCACCCGATTCGCCATTTTACATAGACGATGTGAAATACGGTTACCCTTTGATTGACGTTGAGCCGACACGCGCAAGACCTATCGAGTCGCGAGGAATTGTTTCGCGGAAGATCAACCCCGCCAAAGCCCGCTCCACCGTCTGCGGCGGGCGCACAGTGCGCTACGGTGCGAAGGGAGCCAAGGTGATGGCTGGCACGCCCAAGGGCGATGCCTACTGCGCCCGCAGCCTCGGCCAGATGCGCGATTACCCTGCGGCGGCGGCTGACCCCTGCTCACCTCTGCGCTTGTCACGGAAGCGGTGGGCGTGCAAAGGTGCTAAAAGCATGAAACACAATCCCGCCCGCTCCAACGTCGCCGTCATTCACAATCCCGATTCGTTGATCGCGCCGAATCCCACACCGTTCGGCGAGGTGATCTTTGATGACGAGGATGAGATCATGCTGGATGAGCCTGAGTTGAAACAGAATCCTCCGGTGAAGAGTCGGGTGAAGAAGGAGAAAGGCGAGGACAAGGGTCAGGCGTTGCTGGCTGAGATAAATAATGCCGCACTGCGCTTGTCCTCGGAAATGCTTGCCGCAAATCCTGTGTCCGCACTTGAACCTCTTCGCAAAGCCGTGGCGCAATTCATACTGAAAGCGAATACCGCGACATGGCGGATGACTGCCGAGAAGTTCCTTTGGTGGCTGGATCAAGGTTCGCCATTTTCAACGTCTGAAAAGTTCAAAACCTCCAACAAAATCACCAAACCTGACACCAATGAAAAAGGTGAAAAGATAAAGCGCACTGTCTTCAGTGTGTTCGGTCGCGGCAATTCCAAGCTGCCTTACGTCACGTTCTCCACTTTGCCTGGAATCACCTGCCCTGGGGCAGGCGTGTGTTTGACTGACCCCAAGAAACATCCAAACGATAAAAACACCAATCGTGAGAAAAAGGGCGGATGGTGCTATTCATTCAAGGCGTGGCGTTACCCTGCGGCTTATTTTCGCCAACTCGGAAACACTTTGCTGATCAAGATGCCCAGCGGTCGCGATGAACTGGCAAGACTCTTCGGTCTGTGGGCGATGCAGGAAGCCGTGATCAAAGGCGGCGAGACGATCCGGCTTTATGTGGACGGTGACATTGAATCCAAAACAACGCTGGATTTTTGGATGAAACTCTGCGCCCGCCATCCCCATGTCCGCGCCTACGGCTATTCAAAGTCATGGCATATCTTTTTGGCTTACGATGCCACCTTGAAAAACACTGGCGGGTCATGGCCGGACAACTACACCTTGAACTTGAGTGAAGGTTCCATGTTTTGGAATGACGAAAAAACGCACTCTCGGATCATGCAGCTACCAGTCACGCGCCATGATTTTGGCGTGGTGAACATCGACAAGACTGACGGGAAGAAGATAGCGCAAAACATCATCGACCTCAGAAGCAGTGATCGCGCCGTGGCAGACTCGATTAAAAGTCTGAAAAAACAAATCAGCGCGACCGCTGACGGTAATGCACTTGAGTCGTTGAACAAGGAGTTGATCGCCCTGCAAAGCAAGCAGGGTGGCGTCTACGCCGCGATCCGTCGTCTTGAAGATCGAGTCAACGCGACCGTTGACGAAGATGAGCGCGACACATTGAACACCGAATTGATCGACTGGAAAGAAACCGTCGCGCTGTTGGAGTCCAGTCGCGGGCCAATAGGTGATGCGGAAGATACGGGTGAGGGTAAACCAAAGGCATACCTTGAAGTGGAGGTGATTGGCGAAAACGGTGAAAAGAAAATAGTGCGAAAAGCAATCTCGGTTCCCGATGAGTTTTGGTCGCGCAATCCCGAATACACCGCAGCCGTAAAACGCGCCGCCGCCAAAGCAAAGAACCCTGACGGCAGTCTCAAGTATCCCCCCATCATCAGAACCGATTCCAAGGGTGAGGCCCGTAGTTTTGAAAACTTCTTCGTCTGCCCAGGCAAGTGTGGCAACTGTCTTGGCTTTGGTAAACACGCTTGCGGCGATCTTCGATTGAAACGCGCCATCGTAATCGGTCTCCACTAACGCCGTGAGCAATCAATTTATCATCCCGCCGGATTCAGCCGCGACCTCGGTTCCCAACGAGGACAAGGTGCTGAACAAGTTGTTCGCCAATCGAAACCTTCCCAACGGCACTCTGGTCGCCGTGCGGCGGAATCTGAACAGCAAGATGCTCATGTCTGACGGTTCCATCGAGAAATTGCAGACCGTGCATGATACCAGAAACCCTGAGAAGGGCTGGGACGGTGATGTTCTCGGCTACGATACCGCTGTGACCGTCACCAATGCCGTGTTCGGCGTTAATCAGGAAGGGCGGCGGGACATTGCTTTGAGAAAACAAAACAAGTTCCCGATGGCTGCGGTTGTAGGACGAATAAAGCAGGGCGCGAACAGCACCGAAGGCGTGATGATTTTCTTCAACCCCCGAACCACTCATCTCTTCGTTGATTCCGATGGTTATGCGGTTCGCGCCGCTGATGAGGTTACCATATTTGCAGATCGCACTTTCGCTCGCGGCAACATTTATTATTACGGCGACGAAGCTCCCCAACCTTTGGGTGGTGCTGAATCTTTCGCACAAATAAAACGCAACCCGTATTACAGAAAACACCACTCCACGATGAATACCTTCACACTCTCGCCCACAGGCTCGCTCGCCGACACGAAAGACAATCCTCGCGGCAGGCACACCGTCCAGACTCCGCGCCGCTGGTATTGGGTGAATCATGAGAACGGTGTCGTTGTCGGGCCAATGCCCCGCGCCAGAGCGGTGCGCATGATGGAAGACGCCAACCTCAATTACAGTGCCGATACCACGGCGGTTTCCGAACCCACCATGCTGCGCGACTACAACGGAGGACACTACAAGGCTCCGGTGAAGTATTCAAAAAGCAAAGACGATACGGCCAAGCGCAATCCCTACTATGGCAGGACGCCCAAGTGGCGTCGGGAGGAGCAGTCTGATATGCCGCCTCAATTCCTGACCTACGAACAAGACATCAAGCGATTGCAGGGTCTGGCGGACGATGCGTGGAACGATGGCAACATACAGGGCTCAAACCGTTACAGTCAGCTTCTGTGGGACAAGCATGGTATAGTGTATCCTTACGATTTCAAGCCAGTGAAGGAAGTGAAGCCAAACGGCTTCAAACACGCCCGCCCCTTCGGAGGCTCGGTCGGTCGCGAACAATACCATGTCCATTTCGAGGACGCTAAAGGCGTGATCTTCTACTATGCCGGAAACACTGATCGTGGTGTGAAGTTGGAACGTGAATACACCAAGGCGAAGAAGTTCACCAAACAGAAGGCTGCGGCATTGGCCAAGAAGCTGGATCGCCTCTACAAGAACGTGCGGCATGACGGCGGACATTTCTACGCCGAGAGTGCTGGCGATGTGAAGGCGAACGGTGAGCGAGGTCGCTACACCACCTATGCCGCATGGCGTGCTGCGTGTCGTAAGATCGACCGGAACTTCCGAGTCGAAGGCGACAAGGACATTGCGTCGGCAGTCACCGCTGACGGTCGCTGGATCGGCGAATGGGACGGTGCAGTCGGCACAGTCGAAATCCACAAGACCGTGAAGGCGAACCCGCCTTTCCGCTACGCTGCGAAGCACTCCAAGGACTACTACGAGATGATGTCGGAAGACGCCCTGCTCAGTATGCTGCGGCGCGTCGATCCCAACGGTTACGAAACCCTCAATGATGAAGGCACGGCGACCCGTGCGGACATCATTGAGGCGTTGCGCTACATCGACAAGACTAGCTCTTAGGGAGCCACAGGCAGGCGACCTTCCTGCCCTCAAGGAATGCGATCCAACCGTGATGGTCGGCATCGTATGTCCATGCTGGGATTTCGAGCCAGATGCGATAGAACAGTCCGCCAACCCGCGCCTTGAGGTATTCGACATCAAGGTCGTTACTGGCGACTACCGACAGGTGCATATTCAGTTCGCAGACGGCGTCATGACAGCGGAGGTCGCCGACACGGTTGCCGTCCATGCTCAACTGCACAGGTGAGTTGATCGTGGTCTGCACCGTCTCGACGTTGCGGGTGTGCGACACGAAATACGCCACCGCTTCCATGCCGAAGGCTGCATGGGTGAGATCGTCATCATTCGCCTGATCCTTGTGCCAGATCGACAGGACGAGCCTGCTCCGGTCGGCGTAAGGCCCAAGGTCGCGGACAATCGGGCTGGGTGCTGCGGTGGGGAGGCTCATTCGCCTGCCTCCCCGTCATCGCCGTCATCGTCCTCGGACAGGTCGATGTCGGCGGCGGCGCAGGCATCGCGGGCGTGCAGGACGAGGTCTCGACCGTCAGTGCCAACGGTATCGGCTTCGGGATCGTCGTCGTCCTGTGCCAGTTCAATGATCGCGAGTTTGATCATTTCAGCCTCGTTCTCGGTTAGTTTATGCTCGGTCAGCATGATGTCCAGTCGGTCGAATAATGGTATGTTCATTGTAGTTGTTGTTGTGATACGGAGGGAAAATTGCCAAGGGGCTTGTGGTCGGTCAATCCTCAAAGCGCAGGTTGCCTTGGGTGTCGCCGTCATTGAGCAGGTCGAGGTTGTCCAGCTTGGCGCGGACGTTGGCACAGATGTCCTCCTCGATGGTTCCGGCGGCGAACAGGACACGCTGGCGGGATCGTGCGCCCTTGGCGCGATGAACCCGCCCAAAGACCTGCCGGAGGGTCGCGGCGTTGAAGGTGGGCATGATGATCGCCTCGCGCTCACGCTGACCGTGGAGCGAGATCGCCGCGCCGCCTGATTCGACGTTGAGGGCGAGGACATCAAGCAGGTCGCCTTGGAAGAGGTCTTGCAAACGCTTGCGCTCCTTCGCCGGGGTTTCACCCGTGATGACGGCATGAGGCATCTTCAACATCCGCATCGCCTCGCGCAGAGGCGCGTCGAAGTTAAAGAACAGCGCAACGCTCTTGCCGTCGTCAATCGCCTCGCGAGCCATTTCAACGACGAGGGGAACCTTGAGAAACTCGGCGCGTTGCCGCGCCGCCATGATGAACCCGTATTTGGAATCGGCATACGAGGCAGTCTTAGCCAGCATGGTTTTGAATGCCGCCCGTAATTCGGTGAACACCTTGGAAATACCTTCGACCTCGACCAGCATCGGCTCGATCACGCTCTCAGGAAACAACGCACCGAGATCGGCTTTCTTCACGCGCACCGCATTGGTGGTGAAGATTCGACCGTGCAGTTTTCTCATGACCACCGGACTGTTGGAGAAAATCCATTTGTCGCCCCGCTGGAAACACTCGTTGGTCTCCAGCCATTCGGGGAAATCGGAGTTGGAATGAAGCCCCAGGGCGAAGCCCGCCGCCCGCATAAACACGGGTGACGTTGCAATGGTCGCGCTCATCAGGTGGCAGGGAATCTTCTGGTGCGCGGCCATGAGCAGCATCTTGGAATCGAGCGTGAAATCCGGCGACTTGGTGCGCTGGGCCTCGTCGAAAATAACGAGGCATTTATCGGGGTCGATCCGCCACAACGGCCATCGCCCCGCCTCGCCTTTCTCTTCCCAGCGCAGCGCAGGATGCCTGCCAGTCTTCAGACCCTCGTAGTTGATGACGCTGCAATCGACGCCGATGTGCTGCGCGGCCTCCTTCCACTGATACAGCGCATTCTTGAGGGTCACAACGAAGACATGGCGGCGCAGTTCGCGGGCGAGGGCGAGACCGACATAGGTTTTGCCCACACCAGTGTCGGAGAAGTCCGCCGTGACCGTCTGGCCCGCCTTCCAGAAGGCTTTGAGACGCTTCAGCGGGTCGATCTGCCATGAGAGCAGACCAGCCTCATCGACCACCATGTCGGCGGGCGCGGGAGGGATGACGGGAACCTCGACCACCCGTGGTTCGGGGACATGGTCAAGATACTGGATCAGGAACGAGACCTCGCCCTGCTTGCGGTAAAAGATGCCCGCCGCCCTTAGCTCGGCTGGGCGTGCGTCTTTAAGCACCCGCCAGAGTTCGCTGGGGCGGGCGTAGCGGACGAGTTTGCCGTTGTCGTCGCGGACTGGCTCGCCCCAGCGGGCCATGTCCTCGATGTGGATGCCGGAGATGGTGGTCATGGTTTAATTTCTGCCCAAAGATCGAGCACGCCTTCCCCGCCACCTGACACGGTGAGAATATGTTCAGCCATCCGATCACCAACCTCACGGAGACGTTTGTTTTCACGTCGAAGATCGGCGATCATGTCTGCCTGACGGTTGATTATCTTACCTGCTGGAAGGTGTGTATTGAAATCGTAGGTGTTCATTCGTCTTCGTTGTTCGGCAGAAGTCTACTGTTAGACATCGCACCAAGAGTGAAGATTCGTGCGCCGCGTAGCCCGTGGGAGCGGCGCACGTTCAGATGCCGCACGCGCCGCCCGTCTCGGACGAACAGCGGCAGGCCGTAATGCTTCTCCGTAGGCGGGAGGCAGTAGAGCGCGAGCATCATTAAGAGGGTCATGCGTATGAAGGGTTGAGGGTGCCTAACCAGTCGCTAGAGCCAACACGATGGACTGTCACAGAATGCGCTAGAGCCCTAAGACTTCGGCGCGTTCTGGTCGCGTGGCTCACCGGGCGCGTTCGACTAGTAGGTTTCGGGAAGTTGGTGTATTCGGTTGGTAAGTTCCTCCGGCGTGGAGCACTGCCACTCATCGGCGGCTTTCTTCCATGCGGCGATTTGCTCGTCTAGGTCGTTGATTATAGCGACAAGGTTGGAGATGTGTGGGGCCGTTTCCGCCTCTAGGATTTCTCGGTCTTGCGATGATGATGTGTTTTTGTTTGGCATAAAAAAGAGTCGAACCAGTCCACTACAGCGCAACGTCCTTCGCTGCGCTCAGGCCGTGGCTGACTGGAGTGTTAGGCATCGCGGCCAAGAGTGAAGATTCGTGCGCCGCGTAGCCCGTGGGAGCGACGGACGTTCAGATGCCGCACGCGCCGCCCGTCTCGGATGACCAGCGGCAGGCCGTGGTGCTTCTCCGTAGGCGGGATCGTAGGCGGGAGGCAGTAGAGCGCGAGCATCATTAAGAGGGTCATGCGTCATCGCTGTTGAGTCGTTCCCAGCGTTCGACGGTGGCGTGTGCGTCAGGCGTGTCACAGCCTCGGACGTAATCGGCCAATTCGTCGCCTGCGGCGCGAAGTTGTGCGTTTTCGTAGCGCAGATCAGTGATGATTCTGGATGCACCGTCAGGGTTGTCTTTGCAGAAGTTGTAATAGCAGCTCATGGTGTGGTGACGGGTCGCAACCCGTCAGAGGTGAATTGGTAGGGGATGCCTGCGTGTCGGCAGGCGTGATAATACATCCAGGACAGGCGTCGATCCGCAGGACAGCGGTGAT
>Ga0209191_1000701_pt1 | contig 24707 bp, 27 predicted proteins | sample S_130626_EF_Meta_FD_187320 | JGI IMG/M metagenome (GOLD analysis project Ga0209191, IMG submission 187320) | Freshwater microbial communities from Lake Simoncouche, Canada to study carbon cycling - S_130626_EF_MetaG (SPAdes) (version 2) | ecosystem: Environmental > Aquatic > Freshwater > Lake ...
TATACAGAAACTCAAATTGCTTCAAAACTTAAGATAAAAAATACAGATGGTTGGACTTTTGTGTATCTTGGGATTGATCAAAATGCATTAGACATAGGTTCTCGCCTTGGATTTCATGCAGAAAATATTAAATCATTTGCTAGATCAGATTTGACACAATCAATGGCGCAACTTTCAAGAGCCACTACTGCTTTTAGAGCATCTTCATCAAACCAACCATTTTTTAATCAAGAGGCAAACCATGTTGTATAATAATTATGAATTAAACGTTCTCGTCAAGGGTCGCCCTATCACAGAATATACGCATAATGGCCAAAACTTTATTGAGGGCCGAGATGGCAGTAATTTCGAACTTGAGTTTAAAAATAAAACACCTTCAAGGGTTGAAGTTATATTTTCTGTTGATGGTCTTTCCGTAATTGATGGAAAAGAAGCTGGTCCAAATAGTTCCGGATACGTAGTTAATGGAAATGAGACCATTCGTATTCCTGGATGGAAACTAACCGATGCGGAAGCAGCTTCATTTATTTTTTCTGGTAAAAAGACTAGCTATTCTACGCAAATGACAGGTTCTAGTAGGAATAATGGCGTAATAGGAGTTATGGTTTTTTCTGAAAAGCCAAAACCGCTAACAAATCAGGTCATACGCAGCATTAATAATGCGATACCATATGGCGGTTTTTCTAATGGAGTAGGATTAAGTTGGCCTGATAGCACGATTAGCTCACAAAGTATGAATACATCGTATCAATCCTCTTCTATGGCCTCTTTAAACTCAATTTCTACATCTACTACTAGAAGCACAAGGCGGATTACGAATAATCCTATAGAAACTGTTCTAGAAACTCAAACTCTTGGTACTGGATTTGGAAAATCTACAGATTTTGCCACAACCACTGTCCGTTTTGAAAGAGGTGATTTATCTGCAATGATCGTAATGTACTACGACGATGCTCGCGGCCTTCGATCCCGTGGAATTGAACTAATTAAGCCCTTAAAAGCAAGATTGCCTGATCAGCCGCAGGCATTTCCAGCAATGAACTGCCAACCACCTGCTGGTTGGAAGGGATAAAAAATAAAAAAATAAAGGCTCTTATCATGCGGTAAGAGCCTTTTTTCTCATTGACTTCAATTGGTAACGCCTGATAGCTTACCCATAGGATATAGGACTTAGGTACTATATATCCTTGTGCAGTGGTTTTTGGTTATTGACATCACAATTTGTTCATATATGTTAATCTCTCAAGGCAATGGCTTTGCGAGGACTTTCATCTATGAGACATTTAGCATCGTACTTTGAGCCGAGAATCTTTGTGAAGAAAATCACAAAGATCGATGAAGTCGTGCTCTTTGCAGAAGAAATATTGATTTTGAATGAGCATCAAAAGAATGGTTTGATGCAAAAAAAGTTTGACACACTGGTGTCTTATCTTTTGAAGAATTTCGATGGTGAAATCTCTGCGCCCGCCGTCCGAGAAGTTTTAGTTAATCCTGACATAGACGGTTTGGATTCTAGCGTGTTGTCCAGCTATTCTCCGTATTTGGTTCCCATCATTGTTATTCGAGAACTTCTTTACAAGAATCGAATCAATGTAGACCCACGGAAAGCCAAAAATTGGCATAAGTTTTTCGACAAATACTACAAGACTATTTTAGCAGCTTAAATATCTCTTTTACCAAAGAGGTATGTAAGAGGGTGCAGGATAATTCCTAAAAGAATTACCATTCCCATAAAATGCAAAAAATCTTGAAAAATAAATTTTAGAATTTCCATAATCATTTCGTTCTCCTTGCGACTTGACAATATTGCCATATTATCATACATTTAACAATAAATTTTTAGGAGATAAATCATGATCATCCAAAAACTCAAAGATAGAGGCGTAATTCATCCTCCAAAGTGGCTAGATGAGAACTCATGCCAATATGCAACCATTATGGGTTCTATGGCATATGGCGTAAACAAGGATGATTCTGATTTTGATATCTATGGTTTTGCTATTCCACCACAGGGAATAGTTTTCCCACATCTTGATGGGCATATTCAAGGATTTGGCAAACAACCAGAAGCTTTTGGGCAATGGCAAGAACACCACGTTAAAGACCCTGACGGTAAGAATATTGAATATGATTTTTCGGTTTATAATATCGTAAAATATTTTCATCTCGTGATGGAAAATAATCCAAATATGATTGATTCCCTATTCACTCCCGATAATTGCGTAATCCATCAAACTAAGATCGGAGAGATGGTCCGAGAAAATCGTCGTGATTTTCTTCATAAGGGTGCTTGGCATAAGTTTAAGGGGTATGCGTACTCAAATTTCCATAGATACAAGCAATCCGATCCAAAAAAGGCTTCTAACGAAAAACGATCCAAAACAATTGAAGAATACGGATATGATACAAAATCCATGTATCATGTTATTCGCCTGGTCGGGGAAATTGAACAAATTCTTATTGAGGGCGATCTCGATCTCCTGCGTAACCGTGAACAATTGAAGAGTGTTCGTCGGGGTGAATGGACCCTTGAGCAGATCGAAGAGTTTTTTCAAACTAAGGAAAAGGCTTTAGAACAAACTTATCTAGATTCTAAACTTCCTTATGGCCCAGATGAACCAAAAATCCGCAATCTTCTTCTAAATTGTTTGGAAGAATATTATGGTGATTTGTCTCAAGCAGTTAAGAGAGATACTTCTGTTGAAGATGTTTTGAAGGACTTGAATGCAGTTATGAAGAAGTACGGTGGCTAGCTACGAAGAGACCAATCTGGCATCTGATCTAATGCACTCTCTTTAGCGTGTGCCTCATCGAATCCAGACCACCCATATTGTGGTTCATCTATATCAATTCTCTCGTCTAGCCATCCCTCATTATGAATTACGTCTAAATCTTCTTCACTACTGATTATGGTTAAAAAATCTTTGATTGGTACACTTAAAAAAACTTTAGTGTCCCATTCAAAATTATTACCATCGTTATCAAAGTCTGTATATACCTTAAAATTTTGTACTGTATTTAATGATATACCATCCAATTCTTTAGAAAATGTTTTTTTGATGCTATCTATCATATCTTGTTCAGCCCCAGAACGCTGACCATCTTCTACGCCTCTGCGCAAGGCGTCATAAAAATCATTTTCTGAAAATAATATAACACTAATAACGTCGTATTTGCTTGATGAATTAAAATCTTCATCATTCTCTTCTTCCCATGAAGCAATATCCTCTGCGTTATTATTTTTTAGATATTCACCAATCTCAGATGCTTTATCAGAAAAATTGGATAGGAAAAAACTCTCAATAGAATCATTATCTATATCATAATCCGCAAATGCGAACATATCATCCATATTTTTAACAAGTCTGTTTGCATCACTCGATCCAATCTCGATAAGCATATCCTGCCAATTATCAAATTGCTCAACATTTACAAACTCTTTATTTGGTGAGAATCCATGAAATCTCAAAACATGTGTTTTCATTATAGCCGATATTTTATCTTCTAATATTTTATCCAAACCATGTTTTTCATAATAAAATAATGGTGTAGCCAATTCTGGCTTCTTTTCCATTAGAGCATTTTGTTGATCTTGTGATAAATCTGTAATCGAGAAATTGTTTTGTGGAAGATACCCACCGCCTTTAATTCCTTTTACAATATTGCTTTCTAATAAGCGCAAAATATAAGGATGATATTTTTCTACAGGCTTTTCATTGCCTCTACCCTTCATTTCTCCAAGATAATTATCTTTATCTAAAATAAAAGTTAGAGATGGTTGCCAAAACCTATCATTGCCGACCGCCACGAGCTTACGGAGACTTAAGATGGTGTCTCCGCTACTTGGAGAGCCTGCATTACCACAATGCCCCATAGCGTCTCCCTCGGCTCTACAAGAGGCTCTGCTAAGATGAACCCAAGCAAAACCATCAGTAAATTGTATTACGGGTTTATCTTCAGGATCAAATGGTATTAAGTTTTCACGAGCTTCTCGCCATTTATCTTCGGCATTATCAAAATATGTAAAAGCTTCTATAGCAGATTGTTTATTAAACTGATAATTTTGAATTGATGGGATTGGTAGGCTAATATAATGCTCAAGTTTTCTTTTAACATTATTCATAAAGTTGGAATAGTATTTTAATTCGGTTGCTAAAATATTTAAACCTGATTCTTTGATTGAATTTTCTAAATATTCGGCTCCTAATAACTCTCTATACTTGTGTATTATCCCAATACGAGCGTACTTTAAAAACCAAACAATCCTATCTGATTTTTTTAAATTTTGTTTTGCCCAAACCAATTCTTCTTTAAAATCATTTGTCAAAAATGTAGTTTCACTTTGTAAAATAAATTCTTTGGTTTGATCTTCGTCATCATAGTATTTGCTTCCCATCCCGCTCAATTGTTCAGGACTAAAAGTAGCAACAACCTGTTTCAATCTATTGATTACAGGATTCATCATTGCTTCATAGTTTTGAGCTTCTGATAAAATCTCAGTTTCGTTAATTTGTTTTATGATATCAATAAATTGGCGCATGTTTTATTTATTTCATTAATGAACTGAAATACCAAATTGTCTATCAGAGTAAAGACCATTCGCTGCGGTTGCTCTAACAGTGAATACTGAAGCATAATCGTAGAATGAAATTTCTGATATAAACAAATTAGTACTTACTGGCTCGACCATATTGGTTACATATAGTCTATAATAATAGTAAGATACGGATGATGATAATGTAAAAGATTTAGTTTCTTCATATGACCATGATATATTACTTCTAGTATCTAATGTAGTCCAATTTGTTCCATCATTACTACCCTGTAGTTGCCAATCTTTTGGTGAATTATTAGGTATAAAAGCAGAAACCCTATATGATCCGACATTGACCTTATATGGCGAAGCTACTCCTAGTACTATTGGAAATTCTATATTCCATCCTTTACCTGCACCCAAGCCATTAAATGGAGCATAATAGTTTCCGGATAATCCATCGTATCTTTCCCTTCCATCAAATGCTTGAAACGCATAATTGCCGCTTTGTAAAACATTCGTGTTAGTAAAAGAAGATGATCCAGAAACTGTTGCAAAAACATATGCAGTATAACCCGCTGGGCTGGTATCTGAAGTCATTGCAGGGAATGACTTAAATGTAACTCCAGATTGGCTTTGTGATGATCCAGTAGGAGTTCCAGAAATGATTCCGGTAGAACTATCCAATGACATGCCAGTCGGTAAGCTACCACTAACTATAGAATATGTTGTCGCCGTATTGGCGGCAAGTTGCGTAGTATAACTTTGCCCAGTTTGTGCTGCAACTAATTGCCCAGATGCGGTTTGCCATACTGGCGGAGAACTAACGGTTCCTGTAAATAATCTATCCGCATAAGCTCCATTATTAGTAGCTCTAATAGTGAATGAATATGATGATGGCGTATTTGTTAATGTACCAGAAATTACACCATTGGCTGTATCCAACGTTGTTCCTGCCGGTACTGCGCCAGCAGAAACCGAATAGGTTGTAGAACCAACTGGATTAACGACTGATGTATTAGCAATAAAGCTATATGATGTGCCACCAGTAGCGGAACCGAGATCGCCAGCGGCTGGGCTATTCCAAGTAATAATTGTTTCACCTATAACCGTACCAGTGAACGAGCGATCTGACGAAACTCCATTATTTGTAACACGAATAGTGAATGCATAGCTAAAGGGAGAATTGGGTAACATTCCGGAAACTACGCCAGTTGTCGTGTTCAAGCTAGTCCCCGATGGCAAGGCTCCAGACTGAAGAGAAAATACGGTAGAGCCAACTGGATTAACTACGGAAATCTCTGGCGCGAAAACATATAATGTTCCCCCGCCGTAGCCACCCAAATAACCGGCGGAAGGCATAAGCCAAGTAACGGTAGTAGCTGCAACACTCCCAGTGAACGACCGATCTGAAGCAACACCATTATTTGTTGCACGGATAGTGAATGAATAACTTGAAGAGGCATTTGTCAACGTGCCAGTGATAGCACCACTTGATGTGTTCAGACTTGTCCCTGCGGGCAAAGTTCCGGACTGAACTGAATATACGGTTGATCCAATGGCGTTAACAACAGTTGTATTAGCCGTGAAACTGTATGATGTGCCACCATTTGACACTCCAAGTGCGCCTGCGGTCGGACTATTCCAAGAAACCGAAGTAGCACCAGTATGAACAGAAATACCGAAATCTCTATCAACATATAGACCGTTTGCAGATGTTGCTCTTACAGTGAATACCGATGCGTAATCTTTAAATGTAATTTCCATTATAATCACTGGAGACAATCCAGATGGTGACGGCATAACTCCTTGTTCAGTAATATACATTCTATATTGATAATAAGATACCGCAGTTGATAATGTAAACGATAATGATGTATATCCAATTGTCCAAGAAGTTATGTTACTTCTGTTATCTACCGTAACCCAGTTTACACCATCATTGCTTCCTTGTAACTGCCATGCCTTTATTGTAGATGTATTTTCTACTCCAAAAGAGTAGCATTTTACATCATATGACCCAACGTTTACCTTGTATGGAGCAGTAATTCCTAAAACTAATGGAAACGAAAAACCATATGTTTGATATGCAAAGGTAAATGCAACAAGATTGTCTAATCCATCAAAAGCATAATAAGCAGTATTTTGATTTTGTAGTGCATTATTACTAGTTAAGGTTGATGTTCCATAAATGGTGGATAATGCATATGCTGTGTAGCCCGCTGGGCTTGTGTCTGAGGTCATATACGGGAAAGACTTAAAGGTAGTAGCCGTTTGGCTCTGAGACGTGCCGGTGGGCGTCCCAGAGATTATTCCAGTTGACGTGTTCAAAGACATACCTGTTGGCAAACTTCCCGAAACTATAGAATAGGATACCGCTGTGTTCGCAACCAATTGCGAACTATAGCCTTCGCCGGTTCCCGCACCAACCAATTGACCAGATGCGGTTTGCCATACTGGCGGAGAAATAACAGTTCCGCTAAATGATCGATCAGAATAAACTCCATTATTCGTAGCACGAATCGTAAATGAATATGATGATGGCGTGTTTGTTAATGTACCAGTAATAGCGCCAGTTGATACGTTCAGACTTGTCCCTGCTGGTAAAGTTCCGGACTGAACTGAATATACGGTCGAAACGCCCGCGTTAATAACAGTGGTATTAGCCGAGAAATTATATGATGTGCCGCCAGTTGACGCCCCAAGTGCGCCTGCGGCTGGACTATTCCAAGAAATAGAAGTAGCACCCGTATGAACAGAAATACCAAACTCTCTATCAGAATAAAGACTATTTGCGCCAGTTGCTCTTACGGTAAATACAGATGCATAATCTTTAAATGCAATTTCCATTACAAATAATGGTGGACTACTAACAGTAGCACTGGGCATAACACCTTGTTCGGTAATATATATTCTATATTGATAATAAGAAGATGGATTAGGTAAAGTAAATGACAACATGGTAAAACCCATAGCCCACGAAGTTATATTACTTCTGGTGTCCACTGTAACCCAGTTTATACCATCATCACTGCCTTGTAACTGCCACGATTTTATGGTATTTGCGTTTTCTGGATCAATTGATACGCATTTTACATCATATGAACTAACGTTAACCTTGTGTGGAGAAGTAATTCCTAAAACTAATGGAAGTGACCTTGTTTGACTATATGGATACGAGAAATTAATTCCTAAAAATTCGTTTGTACCATCAAATACTTTATACGCGAACACATCAGAATAGGATGTAAATGTTGATGTTTCAGGAATCGTCACCAACGTATTAGTATTATACCCATCTGGTGTAGTATTAGAAGTCATATACGGGAAAGATTTAAATGTTGTCGCAGATTGGCTCTGTGAAGTTCCAGTAGGAGTTCCAGAAATAATTCCAGTTGATGTGTCTAAAGACATACCCGATGGCAAACTTCCAGAAATTATAGAATAGGATACCGCTGTGTTCGCAACCAATTGCGCACTGTATATTTCATTAGTTCCCGCCGCTTCTAATTGTCCCGAAGGCGTTTGCCATACTGGAGGATTATTTTGTTCAACGACCATACTAAATGATTGATCCGTATAAAAAGGACCATCGCTCGCCCGTATTGTAAATGGATATGTTCCAGCAGAAGCATTTAGTGTCCCAGAAAGTAATCCGGTATAAGATAGATTCAAATTACTTGGTAAAGCTCCACCATTCGCAATTGTATATTCTATTGGTTTATGTTCTGGATCGGTAGCCGACAATTGTATTGATACTGTTGAACCATTTGCGAATGATCCTAATGATCCAGCAGAAGTAACCCATGTTGGTGTTAGATTAAGATTATTATAATAAAATACACGGTCTATGGTAATGTATGGATCGGATGCCTGAACATTCCATCCTATAGGATAAGAAGGAATATATGTATCTTCTGATTTTCCAGAAAACGTTATAGTATTTGCATTATATGTATTTCCATTTACCGTTACAGTATTTGCCGTTATTGCAACATTTGTTAATCCAGACGGTAGATAGTCATAGGAAAATGTAATGGATGAATTGGATAAAGAATACGCTGTTATATTAAACGATACTGGATTATTACCATCAACATCTCCAAGAAAATCTGGTGTATAGAAAATAGGACCAGACGTTTGTGATGATCCAAGGAAATCACTGAACTTTATGGTTCCAGAAGTTGGTATTCTTGTTGTTGTTGGAGAATCAATAACAAAAAAATCACCAATTCTAGTAATACGTTTAGTATATGGATTAGTTGCCTGACGTGGCGTTCCCAAATCTTTAATAGATTGTTGAGAGTCTATAGACCAAGTAGTGCCATTAAGTACATAAACTTCATCAACGCCATTCGTTATATTATAGATTTTATTTAATCCAATTCCCTTTAATGGACCAGATGATGCTGTAGTAGTAAATGATGCAGTTTGAACTACACAATTACATACTATAACATTGTAAGCACCAACATTGTTAACATATATATACGCATTATCGTAACTATGTGGACGAACATATACCGTATTTGCTAATGTTGCATTATTTTTAATGTTTGCTAACGTATATGTTCCTGTAATATTTGTCCAACCATCCGCAACGGTTATAGTTGTGACTGATATACCATATCCACCAATATAGTGTCCGGTAGAATCATAACACCAAAGATTTAAATACATTTGAGGTGAAAACTCTGTATTAGTTGGAGCAGTTACCAACTTTTTTCTAACTGTGACTGTATATGTTATACCCGCTTCTACTTTATTATAAGAAACTGGCCCAAACGCTTTTGCTTGAACTACTCCACCCCAATTAACTCCCTGCGATTGCAAAACCTTGCCTTCTACCGGATCATTTACGAGACTAACTGATCCTTCATTCAAACCAAAGGTTAAATCATTGCGCGGTCCAAAGTTTCCGCCATCTGTGGTATAATGCGTGACACCATTAGAAAAATTAGTAGTATGGATTCCACTTTCAGATTCTAAGAAAGAATATAATGTATATTCACTATCAGAAAAATTAGCATTAATAGCTGGAAGAATGCTCTTCCTATAATAATTACTTATTTTTGCTGGAATTGGTCCACCAAATTCGGTATGAATATCGCTAATTTTAATTTGAGGAAGAACTTCAAAAGATTTTATTTCATAAGATACATCAGAAACTGGAGCCAAGTCTGCTTCGTTTCTATTGATACGAATTCTTGGTCTTGCCGCTACATATGCAATATCTGGTGTCCATGAACAAAAAACATCATACCATTCATTTACATTCCATGAAGCAGTATTAATAAATCCGCGCAAGTCTGTTAAGCCTAAACCTGCGGTAGGACCAATAATATCATAGCTGTCAATAGTATATGCGGTATCCTTAAAAGCTATAAATCCTGGTCTTATCCACGACGTTATTCCATTAGTAACTGCCGATGTTTTTCTCATAGTAACTTTTAATAAGTAAGGTCTACCTACTTCTGGAACAAAACTGTTTATTCCTGTTAATCCTGGTGCCCATGTTGTATTAATTGGCCAAATAAATGCTGGATAACCATTTGTCGCGGTCAAATATGATGAAGAAATTGGAGTAGGAAACTCTGAATTTTCTTCAAATGTCCAATCTACAGCATTGGTGAATAAGTTTGGGTAATACGGAGGAAGAGCCATATCCATATTTAGTGTAATTGTCTTATATTAAAAATAATAATTAAAAATATTATTGACAACCATTCATATAGTTTGATATTGTTAATTAATGATAGAGCATATCAATATTGATAAGCAAAATCATCAAAAAGTTTAGTAAAATTAACACCAAACTTTTTGACTAAATAGAAACATACTTTCGGGTATATGTTACCTAAAAAGGTAATGGGGAATTAGCTCATTTGGTAGAGCGTCTGATTTAGGGGAAAGCAACACGGCAGTGTTGTAGAACGGAATTTATTCCGATGGTGCAAATCCAAAATCTCCGCCCGGCATTCAGAAGGTGACCAGTTCGATCCTGGTATTCTCCACCATTTTTCTTTAAAAATCAATTATTTAATTTTTGGAGCATTTTTATTAGGTGGTGTTCCATCTTTTCCGTAAAAAGGATTTTTATCCTTAATGACGGTATCCTTGGCATTAGTTTTTGAATTAAGTCCTGTCCAAACTGGTGGAACACCATTTTCATCAACATCAAAACCCATTTTTGCGGCCTGACGTTTAATTTCATCCTTATGCATATAGGATGGCATATTTACACCTGGAACAACTAAACCTTCTTCTGAAATAATTTCTTTATAGCGCATTTTGTATTTATTATGTTATCTTTGAGTATAAACTTGAGGATTTAATTATGAAACAATCAATTTTGGTAGAATGGCTTCCAGAAGTATCTGAAAATAATAAAACAGAAGCTAGAATGCATTTTAAGACTAGTGGATATTGGTTATCTTTGAATAATACGGATCATCGTGGCTTTTCTCTTATTAATTCAGAAGATAAGTTTGATGAAATTACAAATAATTTGAATGGTACTGCGGTGGTATATTTAATTGAGGCCACTAAATGAAGATTGCTATAATTACTCCATATTATAAGGAAAGTACGGAAGTTTTAAAACGATGCCATGATAGCATCTTGAATCAAACACATTCTGATATCATACATATTATGTTATCGGATGGTTATCCCAATGATGAAATAGATAATTGGGATAAAGTGATGCATGTCCGTCTGCCTCATACTGGAGATTATGGTGATACACCTCGTGCTATTGGTGGAATTTTAGCAGCATCAAATGGTTTTGATGCATTATTGCTTCTTGATGCTGATAATTGGTTTGAACCAACGCATGTTGAGATAATGAAAAATATACATGTTCAATATAATATAGAAATTGTCACATGTACAAGAACACTAAGAAGATTAGATGAATCTATTATGGCAGTATGCACGGAATCTGATGGAAAAGCATTTAATGATACCAATTGCTTCTTCTTATCTAAAAATGTATTTCATTTGATGAATGCATGGGCATATAAAAATCCAAAAGAGGGTATTGTTGGTGATAGGTATTTCTGGGATGCTATTGTAAAATCAGGACTTTCTCGTGCTCATTGTCCTACTCCTACTGTTAATTATGTGACTACGTTTGCATTTCATTATTTGGTAAACAAGGAAGTTGTTCCGGACCATGCTAAAATAATTACTAAACTAGCCGATCAAGAACATAGCACTATGCATAACTACCATGAACTTAATGCGGCTATGGAAGAATTGAAAATTAAGGGAAAGGTTTCGTATAAAGATATGACCCTTATGGCTAAAAATGGAAAAATAGTAATTTCTTAACGATTAATTTCCTACCCACCTCATTTTAAAGTGCATGGCTTCAATATCATTAGGTATTTTTATCAAATATAGGTTTTGGTCATAATCGATTCCAACATCGACAAATATTAAGTTATCTTTAGCCCAACCTAATGCTTGTTCTGCTTTTTGTGAAAAATTGTATACAGAACATGGGGCATCTTCGCACATAGTAACATATATTTTTAAACCAAAAGTCCCTTGTGTTTCAATGTGTATAATATCGCCCATACTTTAATGTATCATTGTGCTATTCGGCTTGACAATTTCTATATTCACACTAAAATCATAAAGATGAATAAAGAATGAGGATAAAATGTCAAATACCAAGTTTGCCGAAGATTTTATTTCTGGAGAAGTTAAGTATGTTCGGAAATCCGATAAGGAAATTCGACAAATGGCTGTAGATTTTTTTGGTGGAAATCTTTTTGGTAGTTGGGCATTTGATGCCAACGATTATAAATCTATGATGCCAATGGTGTTTATGCCACTTAGCTTAATGAGCGAAGTTCAAATGAAAACTCTTGTTCGTGATGAAGTTGATCACGTATACGGTTATATGAAAGATTCTGCTCCTAGAAGCATCAACGGTTACCCAATCTTTTATTCTATACATATGATAAACCGAGAAGATTTTAATCGTTTCACAAAGGCATGTGACCTTTTGCGAGAATTTGTGGGAGAAGAAACTGATGGCAACTAAGCTTCTTACAAAAGAGCAATGGGACAAAGTTTTGCCACCATTTTACCATGTTGAACTAAAAAATGTTGCGTTCCGCGCTGTTCATTATGAAATTATCAAGAAATGGCTTGAAGCCCATTGTGGGGCAGGTTTTATCTATTGGGATGAACAAACTACCTATATTTTTGGTAGCAATACCGATCTAATTGCTTTCAAGATTTGGATTATGAGTGATCCATTTGATGGTGACGGTATTATTGAGTAATCATCTTTAAAGCAATTATATCATTTTGAAATTGCTGTTTGTTACCTTCAAATCGATATTCCTCGATATCTTTCTTAATCCCGACTTGCCCAAACCATATTTTCCAATCATCCGTATTTACGGTTGTTATGCCATTGCCATTTATATTATATTCTAAATTAATACCAATATTTTTTGCACCGTCGCCAATAAGGCTGAGAGTAAGCACCTTTCGTTCCTCTAAATTAGAAACTTCGGAAATCTTTTCGACAAATTGTAGATTTTTTTCTTTTGCTTTATCCGTCCAGTATTTTGTTATACTCGCGGATGGAGCAAAGTATTTGTCATATTGATAACTAAAGAGTATTTTTTTAATTTCTGGATCATCTCTTAACTTAAGATATCGAGCAAATTTTGCAGGATCATTTACGATGGTATTTGGATAATCAAACGGTGCTAGAATGAGTTCAATGGGTGCTTCTGGCTCATAGTAACCAACATCATCCGCCAATCCCCACTCGATAATATCTGTTCCATTGTTATTACCATCAGAAATTATAAATCCGTATTCAATATCGTTATACAAGATGGTTCCAGAAATTGTACAATTCAGGGCATCATGCTTGTGTACCTCATTAATGCATATATCTGCATCCGTTCTTTGATAATACACTTTTTCGAGGATTCTCGTAAGAACATCCTCGGATACATTTTCACCAAATAATTGTTCAAATTCTTGAAAGCTTTTGCACATTGAAGAAAATCCTAAACACTCATATGATCTTGAACGATATATTCGAAAACCAACAATCTGTCAATTGGATAATACCCTATCAATAATTCGTTGACGCCATTTTAATCCATGATATTATTATTCATATAATTAAACCAGAATTGATGGATAGACGCAAAAAATGAAAATTAAATCCCTAATAATCAAGAATTATCATGGCTTTGATTTTTCTATCTATTTTACTGACCCAACAGATGAACAATATGATAGCGGCAAAGCCGTGATTATCGGTCTTAATGGTAGTGGTAAGACAACCATTCTAAATCTTATTGCTGGTCTATCTGGCAATGATCTTGCAACTGATCTTATTTCGGGAGAACTCGTTGATTATGCAGAAATTATGATAGTTGATGAGGAAAATGAATATATTTACGAAACTAGAAATAAGTTTGATTATGATTCTATAGTAGAGTTTAAAAAAACTCTTCCAACGCGAACAAGTTATGCTTTGCCCCATAATTATGATGACCATCGGTTCGTAACAGAAGTTAGAGATAGTAAAAAACTTTTTGATAACATGAAAACATGGCTAGCTTATTTTGATGTACCATTAGAAAAATGTTTTCGTTTTGAAGAAGGCAAAGGAGCCGAATGTATGATTGGCAGTACTAGCGCACAGAGATATTTGCTTAGTATGTCATTTCGCAAGGCCCCCGCACATACTCCTATGCTATTAGATTATGTCGAAAGAAATTTGCATATTGTCTCACGAAGGAAATTTCATGAGTTTTATTCAGAAAATAATAAGCATCAGATCATAGCTACTACTCACTGTCCAACAGTTCTAACTAATTTAGAAACGCAGAATTATAAAGTAATTAGTTTATCTGACTAAATAACATTTGACTTTATCAAACTTATGTGAGATACTGTCATTTCAATCGAAACAAACAATTAGGAATACAGAATACCATGACCTTCGTCCTCGCCACCTTTGACATCGATATGCGCTCTATGCGCGGCGATGCCGTGCGCGTTGATGGCGGCGAACGAGAGGTTCGCGCCGGGACGATTCGTCATGGAGATTTTGCCTAAGTAAAAAAATCCCACAAACGAAAAGTTCCGGCGACCAGAGGCATTAGCTTCTGGCCGTTTTTGCCGTTTGTATGGTCACGTCGATTAGTGGTTAAGTCACCTCCCTGTCACGGAGGAGTCACGGGTTCGATTCCCGTCGTGATCGCCAATTTAGAAGGCGGGTATAGCTCAGTGGTAGAGCATCTGTTTGCCGAACAGAAGGTCGTGAGTTCGAATCTCACTACCCGCTCCATCTTCTAAAATTACAAACGGCGTTCTTTATGGAGCGTTCGTCTATGTGGTTAGGACACTTGCCTTTCAAGCAAAAAAATCGGGATCGTGCCCCGAACGCTCTACCATTTCAATACTTTCTATATTTTAACAAATGGTTTTGAAAAACGATAATTTTGTGTTATGTTTTTACAATGACGCATTCGGAAAAAATAAAAGAAGGTATCGCGAACGCAAAAAAAGTTCGCGAGCAAGTTGATGAATTGAATATTCTTTTAAAAATGTTTGATATAAAAAAAATTGCATTATATTCTACAAAATCTACATCATCATGGGATAGAAGATGGCGCAATTCACATAGATTTCGTCTTTATGGTGATTGGGAGGAAATAGAATACTTCCAATCATTCTTAGAACTCAAGCAAAAAATCTATGAATTGATTTCTCAAACAAATATGCTATAGCTGAAATCAATAAATGGTAGGAAATCGAATCAATGAGCAATCGTATGGACGGCAAATTTCGAGTTTTCCTAAAATATGAAGAAAATAATGAACCACGTGAAATGATAGTGGTATTTTCAGATGATCCTCAACCAAGAACATGCAAAGCTCGTCGTAATATTCTAGAAAATATTATGGAAAAGGGTGGGTATCTAGCAGTTAAGCGATGGATCAATAATAAAACAGAAGCAGCATTAGACCAATGATCGAAGAAGAAAAATATTATGTAGAGCATGATCCCAATAAATATGCATCCTCTGCACAATATAAGGGAATATACAGAATAATGCGCAATTTAAATTGGACAATGATCCGATCTGATATTTCTAATAACGAATATAGGGTTGTTTCGAGCAAATATATGAACTTCGATCATTTAGTAAATAATTCTCCAAAAATGAAACAATATATAGACCTTTGCCCGAATGTTAAAATACTTTATAGGTATAAACCTCTTTTTACTTTAGTACCAAATGATAATGAATTAATTATTGCTAAAATTGTGTTTTAATACTATATTTTGCAACATGGATACTATATTAGAAGATAATTGGGTCGAAAAAGCTTTTGAATTAGAAAAGACTATAGAAAAACGTTGGATAGAACGTTTAGATAGAGTTCGCACAGATATGAGAGACCACTATTCAAAGGAAAATGCTTTTTTATTAGCACATAAAAAAATTTCTGAAGCTTTTATTAGTGCTTTGCATAATAAAAAGGTTGTAGTTCCCAGCCTACATTTTAATAGTAACACTGCTGATATTTTAGACCAACCAAATGACGAAACTGTTCTAGAAATAGTAAATATGGCAGTAACATATGCTAGTATGGGTAGAGATTTTGAAATATTGCTACAAGCCATAAAAGATAATCCCATGCTAAATGATGAATGGGAAAGATTTATGGTTCTTCTAAGAATGGTTGAATAAATATATTGCTTTCGAGCATTTTTATAGATATAATTAAAAAATAGATACTAAAAAAAATGGCGGGTGTCATATAGTGGTAATTATCTGAGATTTCCAATCTCATGACCAGGGTTCGATTCCCTGCACCCGCTCCAATTATTTCGATTCTATTTTTTCGCTCCAATAGTTACTTTATTAATGATTTTTAAATGCGCTTGCTGTAATCCAGCAAAATCTTATACCGAAGAACGAAACTTATACCGCCATGAGCGAAAGTATAATGAAAGCTTCATTGAACCAAAATTAAGATTAAAATTGGAATATGAAGCCGATCCAAAAAAATGCTTGCAATGTGGAACAATAATTTCTTTTAAAGATATAGTGGAAGATAGAAATAAAAAGTTCTGCAATCACTCTTGTGCCGCAACATACACTAATAGTGGCAGAATAATAAAACCAGAAAAAAATAGAAATTGTTTATATTGTGATGGGAAATTAAAACTATCTAGTAAAAAATATTGTTCTAAAATATGCCAAACCACCCATAAATCTAATTTGATGATAGAAAAATGTATTTCTGGTAATTCTGGTAGCACAGATGTCCCAACGGCTGTAAGACGGTATTTGTTAGAACAAGCAAATCATAAATGCACCGAATGCGGGTGGGATAAAATTCATCCAGTTACTAAAAGAGTTCCATTAACCATTGATCACACAGATGGTGATAGCACAAACAATAATTTAAGTAATTTAAAAGTATTATGCCCGAACTGCCATTCATTGACACCAACATTTGGGGCGTTGAACGTAGGAAAAGGTAGAGAACAAAGAAGATTATACCGTCAGACCATGAAAAAGAATGGTAGAAATGTTGCTTAAGGTACTAATTATATCTTGCATAATATGAAAATATATGAGACGCTTAGGGTATGGTTCAGGTATCAATCATTGCTTCCCGATCTATTAACGGGGTAATAGGGTCGAACGGTGCAATTCCGTGGTCTATACCTCGTGATATTGCGCGAGCTAAAGCTCTTACTGCGGGTAAAACCGTAATTATGGGCAGAAAAACATGGGATAGTCTTCCTTTAAAGCCTTTGACTGATAGATTAAATATAGTTTTGACAAAAAATTATTTTTCTAAGATCAAAGATGCTGAAATTAGTCATGATCTTGATCGTATAATAAAAAATGTTCATGCAGATGAAATTTTTATTATAGGTGGTGCGGAAATTTACGCACAAGCTATGCCATATGCTAATAAAATGTATATAACTGAAGTTTTGACCTTCTCTGATGGGGATACATACTTTCCATCTTTTGATCACAATGAATGGGTTGAAGTATCTCGGCAAGAAATTACTGGTACTCCTTGTTTTATTTTTAGAGAACTTCATAGGAACAACGATAAGCCTGCTCTTGCGGTTTCTGTAAGATAATTTTGGTTTTCTAAACAAACCCTATTCACAATATTAGTTTATATGCTATAGTTTTAAAAATAGGAGAACGAATCATGTCTACTAACGATGTCCCTGGTGCAAATTCTAAGAATTGTGACGTTTTGGCTATGGGCTGTTGGGCGGAATCGTCTGATGGTTCATTGATTTTTGTCGAAAGCGTCGAAAATGGTCGAGCAATTTATTCGATGTTTGATGCGGCGACACAGCCTATCATGGAATATCGCGATGCTATGCCTGAAGATGAGTTTAAGACTGTATTTTCATGGCAAGCAGACCGTTCTAAAATCAAAAATAAGAAGTCCACGAATGTCCCTGCTGATATTAAGTGGGTTTGGCATGATAAGACGCCGTTCCCTTGGGATAGTGTGATCAAGAAGGGTGCTAAAGACGGTCTTAAGTATGCCAGCGCCGCTGATCAACTCTCCGATGCACAAAGAGTGGCAGATAGCTTGAGCTTGCGAGCCGAAAAGTTTTCTGCTGATCATATGGCCAGCAAAACTCGGTCAAAGGTGGGCAATTTGATGCGTCGCCTTGCTGATAAGTTTGATACCCTCATCTCGGAATAAAAAATGTCTGATGCTTTGTTGAAAAATAACGGTTTTACCCGAACCGATATGTATTGCCATGCTTGCAGCAAGAATTTTGTTGCTGGTTTAGACTTTTCTATGAATGGCAATCACGCGATTGAGTGCCCGCATTGTGGGCATTTGCATTATCGCAAGGTTAAAGATGGAATTGTTACACAAGATCGATACGATAGCGATAGCAACACACACTTTGTTGAAAAACGCTATGTTTGGAAGTCCGATTCTCAGCCAATTACAACTTCTGTTGCGCATGCATTCATTAGGGATCGTTGGCTTAATCGAGAATCCGACCTATGACCGTAGCATATCTTCATAGTAGTGGAACAACGCCGACGTATATCGCATCGGTGATGGGTGGTGGTGGCGGTACAAGTGGTATGTATATTGCTACTACCGGCACCACCTCAACCACCGCTGCTATAGGATTTATAACTTCTAATCAATTAGTATCATACCAAAACAACAATGGGCGATTAACTGTACAATCGGGCATTGATTCTGAAATTGCACTACCAGATAATACTATAATTTCCGTTAAAGCAGACGGTAGTTATAAAATTATCGATGATGGTGGTAAAATAAAATATAAGGGTAATCCTCTTAGAGAGTTTAACCCTTATATTAATTCATCCGATATGCTTGAAGAGTTTGTGGACTTTGTTGCCTCTGTAGGAGGCGTGTCTAAACGAAATTTCCTCAATATTCCCATTGAACTATTCATTCGTTGGCTTGTAATTCGTGCTGCGGAAGCAGATGGGGATGATTTGCCTGAAGATCAAACATCTATTTTGAATCATCCGGCATTATTGCCCGCTCCTATACAAAAACAATCGGCTAAATGTAAATGTTGTGGCCGCTTTATTAATAAAAAGCGTGCATCGCATAGTATATTCTTTTGTTCAACTGATCACTTTGATGAGTTTTCTCGTAAAATGTTGGGATAAATAACCATACATAATACTCAAGGATATCATGAAAGAAACTTTATATTGTAGTCGTCAATTATTGAATGGTAACGAAATTGTAGAGTGGGCTAAATCTCAGGGATTTGATAATTGCCTCCATCCTGATCAAATGCATGTAACAATTGTATATTCTAAAAAGAAACTTGACTGGTCTACCATAGAACCAAACTCAAACCGTCTTATTATTAAAGGCGGGAAGAGATCATTAGATATTTTTGATAAGAGCGCGGTAGTTCTTAAATTCCAAAGTAATAAGCTATTAGACCGATGGGAATTTTTCCGAGAAATTGGCGCATCTTGGGATTATGATGATTATAAATCTCATATTACCATAACTTACAATGGTTTACCTTCTGGTATGGGTGTAAGTGATATTATTCCATATACTGGCGACTTGGTATTTGGTCCAGAAATCTTAGAACCTCTAAATGTTGGTTGGAAGCACTCAGTTGTAGAAGTGCAAACAGAGGATTTTGGCGAATAATATAGATGTGACTAATATAGTGTAGTATTATAGCTAATTGTCTTTAATATTGATTTTATATTTAAGATAAATCATTATAGGTAGTGTTAAGTGCGGAAGGATAGCACAATGAGTTCTAACTTATTTGATCTATATAAAGAAAACTTTTCCAAATAACAAATTGATTATATGGAATTAGAAGAATATCTAAAACTTTGCAAAACTGATCATCTTGTGTACGCGACAGCGGCAGAACGCATGGTTAAAGCTATTGGAGAGCCAGAAAAAATTGATACTGCTTCTGATACACGTCTTTCCAGAATTTTCTTGAATAGGACTATTAAAGTATATCCAGCTTTTTCTGATTTTTTTGGCATGGAGGATACAATTGAACGTGTTGTTGCATTTTTCCGTCATGCTGCGCAGGGATTAGAAGAAAGAAAGCAAATTCTTTATCTTCTTGGTCCAGTTGGTGGTGGTAAGTCTAGCCTTGCTGAACGTTTAAAAGAAATTATGGAATCATATCCAATATACGTTCTTTGCACGGGTGAAGGGGAAATGAGTCCAGTATTTGAAACACCTTTGGGTCTTTTTCCATCGGACAAATACGGCGATTATATGAAAAAGAATTATAAGATTGAGAAGCGTTATCTTAATACCATCTTGAGTCCTTGGGCAGTTAAGCGTCTTAAAGAATTCGATGGTGATATTTCTAAGTTTAAGGTAGCAAAGGTTTGGCCATCACGTCTTGAGCAAATGGCTATTTGTAAAACTGAACCAGGCGATGAAAATAACCAAGATATCTCTTCATTAGTCGGCAAGACTGATATTCGCAAACTTGAGTATTTCAGTCAGAATGATCCAGACGCTTATTCATTCTCAGGTGCATTATGCCGTGGTAACCAAGGTATAATGGAGTTTGTCGAAATGTTTAAGGCTCCTATTAAGGTTCTCCATCCACTTCTTACTGCTACACAAGAAGGAAATTATGTTGGAACCGAAGCCATCAGTGCAATTCCGTTTAATGGCGTAGTTTTGGCACACTCTAACGAATCTGAATGGCAAACATTCAAAGGTAATAAAAATAATGAAGCGTTTCTTGACCGTATCTGTGTAATTAAGGTTCCATATTGCTTGAGAAAGAGTGAAGAAGAGTTCATTTACCAAAAAATGATTGATTCTTCTGATCTTGGTAAGTCTCCATTGGCTCCCAAAACATTGAGTATGCTTGCTGAGTTTAGCGTATTAAGTCGCCTAAAAGAGCATAATAATTCAAATCTTTGGTCAAAGATGCGGGTATATGATGGTGAAAATCTTAAGGATATTGATCCACGAGCAAAATCTGTTCAAGAATATCGCGATGATGCCGGTGTAGATGAAGGAATGAATGGTATTTCCACTCGTTTTGCCTTTAAGATTCTTTCTTCTACTTTCAACTATGATAATGACGAAATTGCTGCCGATCCTGTCCATCTTATGATGATTTTGGAAAATGCTATTCGTCGTGAACAATTTTCTCCAGATACTGAGAAGAAATATATGGCATTCATCAAAGAACGCCTAATTCCTGAGTATGCAGAGTTTATTGGTAATGAAATTCAAACCGCATACTTGGAATCATATGATGATTACGGGCAAAATCTATTTGATCGTTATATAGAATATGCCGACCATTGGATGCAGGAAATTGATTTTAAAGATTCTGATACTGGCAATCTTTTTGATCGCGCAGTCCTTAATGGTGAGCTTGAAAAAATCGAAAAGGCTGCTGGAATTGCAAATCCAAAAGATTTCCGTTCTGAATGCGTCAACTTTGTCATTCGTCAACGTGCTAAAAACCCATTAGGCGTAAAATGGACTTCATATGAAAAACTAAAGAGAGTTATTGAGAAGAAGATGTTCTCTTCTATTGAAGAACTTTTACCCGTTATTTCATTCGGAGCCAAATCGGACAAAGATGCCGAAAAGAAGCATAAAGATTTCGTAAGCAGAATGGAAGAAAAGGGTTATAGCCCACGCCAAACTCGCCGTATTGTTGAATGGTATTCGAGAGTAAGAAAATCAGGTTAAGGGGTTCATCGTGTCTGGATTTAATATTATTGATAGACGGAAGAACCCAAAATCTAAAAGCCTTTCTAACCGTCAACGCTTTGTAGAGCGTGCTAAAAAAGCAATTCGAGAATCTGCAAAGAAAGCACTTGGCAGTAAAGGAATCGGTAATTATGATTCTGGAGATACTGTAGTAAATATACCGAGCGATGGCCTTGATGAGCCTAGATTTCGTTCAGATTCAGAATCTGGTGAATATGATTTTGTTTTACCGGGAAATAATGACTACATTCCTGGAGATACTATTAAAAAACCTGATAAAAATGGTAAAGGTGGTCGTGGTACTGATGGTTCACCTGAAGGAGAAGGAGAAGATGAGTTTTCCTTTGCATTAACCAATGAAGAGTTTCTTAATATCATTTTTGATGATCTAGAATTACCAGATTTAGTTAAACAATCTGAAAAAAATGCAGTTTCTTTCGTTCCAAGACGGGCGGGTCACACAAATAGTGGAAATCCATCTAATTTAAACGTAGAAAAAACAGCTTTGGCTGGATTGGGTAGAAGAATTGCTTTACGTTCTCCAAAGTATAAAGAACTTCATGCTTTAGAAGATGAATTAAAAGCAATTGAATTGTTGATTAAGAATAAAAAAGCTAAATCTAAAGATACTGCTCGAAAAGAAGAGTTAATTTTAGAGATTTCTGCAATTAGAAAAAGAATTAATGCAATAACATATCTCGATGATGTAGATATGAGATTTAATAATTTTGTAAATCAGCCTCGACCAATTACAAAAGCCGTAATGTTTTGTATGATGGATGTTTCATTCTCAATGGGCGAAAGAGAAAAAATAATTGCAAAAAAGTTCTTTATTCTTTTACATCTATTCTTGAAACGTAGATATAAAGATATTGATGTAGTATTTGTTCGTCATCATGATAAAGCAATAGAATGCGATGAGGATACATTCTTTACTAGCAGAGAAGGTGGCGGAACTATTGTATCTTCTGGTTATAAATTGATAAATGAAATAATATCCGATAGATATGATATCAATGATTGGAATATCTATATTGCGCAAGCATCTGATGGTGACAATTATTCTAACGATAATGATAAAGTCACTAAGTGTTTATCTGAAGAATTATTACCAATAACGCAGCATTTCACTTATATTGAAATCGATGATCCTCGTCATAGAGAGTTTATTGGAATGCATGGCGGAATGGTTGGGGCTTCATCTAGTCTTTGGATGACGATTGCGCCCCTCGGTAAATTATTTAACAACATATCATGCGCTCAAATTAGTGATGAAACTGAAGTCATTCGTGTATTCCGTAATTTGTTCAAACAAGATAGGAAAGAATCATGACTAATTATCTATTTGAAGATAGTGAGTGGACATTCGACAAATTAAGAAGAACGTATGATGAAATTGAAAAAATTGGTGTTGGTGAAATGGGATTTTCCATCTATCCAAATCAATTTGAGATAATTTCTGCTGAACAAATGCTAGATCGATATACTAGCGTTGGTATGCCGATTTATTATCATCACTGGTCATTTGGAAAAAGATTTGCCAGAGAATGGGAAAATTATAAATCTGGTGCATCTGGTCTTGCATATGAACTTGTTATTAATAGTTCCCCATGTATTAATTATCTTATGGAAGATAATACTATGACAACACAAGCGTTGGTCATGGCGCATGCTGGTATTGGGCATAACTTCTTTTTTAAAAATAATTATTTGTTTAAAGAATGGACTGATGCGGAATCCATAGTGGATTATCTTATTTTTGCAAAAGATTATATAACTGAAACTGAAAATAAGGTTGGAAGAGAAGAAGTTGAAGTTTTTTTAGACAGTTGCCACGCTTTAATGGATTATGGCATTAATAGATATAAGCGGACATCAAAACTATCTCTGGAAAAAGAAGTTAAAAAGCAAAAAGATCGCGAAGATTATTTGCAATCTCAGGTGGATGATATGTATAGAATTATTCCAGAGAAAAAGAAGGCGGAAAAGGCCGAAACTAAGTTTCCAAAAGAACCAGAAGAAAATATTCTTTATTTTTGTGAAAAATATTCTCCTAATTTGAAATCATGGCAAAGAGAACTGATTAGAATTGTTAGAAAGATTTCTCAATATTTTTACCCTCAAATGCTCACAAAAATTTCCAACGAAGGGATGGCTAGTTATTGTCACTATACAATCATGAACCGTTTGCATGAAAAAGGACTAATTACCGATGGGTCTAGTTTGGAGTTTTTAGCATTACATGCAAATGTTCTTTATCAGCCTGAATGGAATGATAAAAGATATTCTGGTATGAATCCATATAAGCTTGGGTTTGAAATTCTTAGAGATGTTGAAAGAATATGCAAAAATCCCACCGATGAAGATAGAGCATGGTCTCCAGATTTAATCGGACAAAATCATTTGGAAGTTATCAAAGATATTGCAATGAACTATCGCGATGAGAGTTTAATTAGACAATATCTTTCTCCAAAATTGATTAGAGATTTTAAATTATTCTTAGTGAATGATAATAAGCAAGATACTAAAAATTATTCGGTTAAAGCTATTCAAAATGAACAGGGCTATCAATTAATTCGCGACAAAATGGCGGATCAATATGAACGAGAAGTTTATGTTCCAAAAATAGAAGTTTCTAAAGCCGATAAAGAAGAACGAACATTGTGGTTAGAATATACTTCTATTAATGGACGAGAATTACATGCACCCGAAAAAATGCTAAAGCATGTTCGGCGTCTTTGGGGATATCCGGTGTTTTTGCATGATAATACTGGAAGAATTATAGCAAAAGGTTAAAATAATCTCTTGCGAATTCTATTTTATATGTTAATTTGACAATAACATAAATTATAGGAGATTTCTTAATGCAACATCAAACC
>Ga0209191_1000703_pt1 | contig 24609 bp, 27 predicted proteins | sample S_130626_EF_Meta_FD_187320 | JGI IMG/M metagenome (GOLD analysis project Ga0209191, IMG submission 187320) | Freshwater microbial communities from Lake Simoncouche, Canada to study carbon cycling - S_130626_EF_MetaG (SPAdes) (version 2) | ecosystem: Environmental > Aquatic > Freshwater > Lake ...
ATCATGCTTCCAAAACAAATATTGTTCCGGCACAATTGTTCCAGGAGAAGGTGAGCCGTAAAAAGGAACAACTTTATAGAAGGTATCTGGGATGTCCGAATATCCATCATAATTCGTATCTGATAATATGACGGTAGTTCTTAATGGATTGGGTGAACCATCTCTATTCAAATAAACTCTATCTACGCGCAAATCATAATCAAATTTTAGTCCTCGACCCGACTGAACATTAGATTCTCCGACATATATAAAATCGTTAAAGTCTTCATTTATTTTCAATATTTTAATAGAATCGGATACGACTTCTCCTGTTTTTGGGTCGGTAGTTTTTCTACCATCATTATACCATTTAACATCACGCAGACTTTCAAAAACATATCGAATGCCTTCAGATTCAATACTCCAAGCCCCATGATTATATATAAGTTTAGCTACCAAAAACATAGATGGTCTTGGAGGCGCATTGTTACTTCCTAAAACTGGATTAATTATCCATAATTGAGAACTATAGTCATACCAAATATCAGATTTTTTTGGTGATTTTATATTATTCAATAAAATATCAAAAGTATTGCTATCAAAGTTTGTATTAAATGCCGGAAGTATTCTTAATATCGTTGCACCATCAGGAATAGCTATTGATAATACTACGGGGCCTGGAGAACCGGCAGGCGGTGCTTCGGTGGCATTTCCAGTAATATTAACAACCGTAGTCCATTTTATATTTGATTCAAAAGAAAATAGAATTATTGCCCCAGGAACAATAGCATCATTTGATGTTGGGAAATATCCAGTAGTTATAAAACTATTGTCGGTAGTTGCTCGTTTCCAAATTATATCAGATGGTCTAATATTGGATTTGTTTAATATTACATCATTTGCAAAGTTTTTTACTTCTGAACGATTTATAGTTTTTTGTAAGTATAAAGAAATAATGTCATTTGCGGCAGAAGTAAAGGTTGTCGGAACTTCCGAATAAATTTTATAATTTTCTTTAAAAAATATACCATCGTCTGAGAAAACATTTATACCTTGATAATTTCCAGTAGGATCATTTAAATCAATAAATCTGGAATGCCCAGAATATACTCTGTTTAATGCCTTTACTTTTAAAGCAGAAGTGCTTTGTAAAGGAAATATATTATAATCCTGGCCAGATACCATTCTATTTTGAGTAGCATATACCGATGGAGCACGCGCTTTAATTTGATCATTTGTTTCAGAAGGAACTGAGTTTGACAAACTTTCTTGTAAGGAGAAAGTTAATGTAAGATTTCGTTTTATGTTGCTTCGGTTATAATATGGGACGGTTACTTTTATAAGATTCATATCTGTTGGACGAATTTGATATGATAGTCCGTTAGATGCTCTATACCAAACACGAATATTTCCAGTTGGTACTGCGCCAAATCGACCATCAGAAAAACGAATACTAATCGTATCATTTTTTCCAGTAATTACAGAAAATATTGCTCTTACTTGCGGATCATAATTATTATATGTTATATTTTCACTAAAAATAGCAGGAACTTTATTCCAAGAATATTGAATAGTCCCAGAATCATTAATAGATTGAACCCACACATCTGTATTATTAATTCCAGTACTAGGAATTGACAAAACATTGTTTTCAATTGGAATCGGTATATTGAAATCTATGTTAGAAAGCAATCCTTGCTTAAACATAAGAAAAAATCCAGTATTAGGGCTGGAATTTCCATTTCCATCGTTTCTATAAAGAAAGCTCAAGGCATCATAATAATCAGGAGAACGTTCATAAATTCCGCCGCCACTATCAAAATCGCAGTTTACTATTTCAAACGGCATGGGCGTTCCACCAATAATGGAATTGAAGTTCAATTTTGCATCCGCATTGGTATTATTTAAACGATAAGATTGTGTTTTAACGCCACCAACCGTGCCATTTTTCAAAGGAACACCAAATGGTGCTGTGCTAATCGACGCACTATTTAAAACAATAATAAACCGCTCAAACCAATCCGGATCATCTGGATTATCCCATGAAATAGTTTGACTATTAAGATTATTACCATAGCCATCATATACGTCATCATTCGTTGAGATACGAACAAGCTTTACTAATCCTTGACCGCACTGATTACGACTAGGATTATACGAAATAAAACGAGCAAGTCTTAAAATACTATCTCGTTGTTGCGCAGTTTCCAAAAAAGATTCTCTTGCATTAATATCAGTTTTGAAAGCAAGCGTTCCGGCAATCCAAGAAATAAGATCGATAATGGCAACGAATTCAGAAGACTCAATCCAGTCATTAAAGTTTTCTGGATAGTGTCGTTTAATGTATTCTCGCAATGCTGTGTTAATAGAAGCAGGGTCAGATGCATTAAAATTAATATTGGTAAAAGCTCTATAAATAACTTGCCAATCATTTCCTGTAAACAGATCGCTTTGTCGTATTGCCTGTGACATATTATTCCTTATTCAAACCCTAAATTAGTATTTTGTCTTGTATCAAAATCAACATAGAACGTATCTACAACATCATATGGATTATATAATAACGTTAATTCTATTCGAATACCATTTCCATATGTATATACTTCAGAATTTTTAACTGTAACCCGTGAGTCAGATTCGCATACCCGCAGAGCTTCTTTCAAAACCAAATCTTTCATGTTTGGAGTCAATTGTTCCATCATATAATCCCATATTTTGCATCCAAAATCAGGTCTCATTACTCTTTCGCCCATATGTGTATTAAAATGATTCAGTAAATCGCGTTTAATGAGATCAATATCGTAATATGTCCAATTTTTTGTTAAATTTGCCCCAATAGTGCTAAACCCTACAAAATAATTTTGACTTTTCATGATAGCCATATATAAAGTCTCCTTATAACCTTATTTATTGTAGAGTTAAGTGCCATGATAACAGACGGACAAAAAAATCAATTTTATATGATTTCCGTTAGGAATTCTAAAGGAGTAATTCTCTTTTTAGGAGGAGAAAAATCGCGACCCCGCATGTTTGAACACCCAAAGGACGCTTTTCATTTCGATTTTGATACAGACAAATCAGAATTGGTTTCTTTTCTGGATAGATATAAAAGCGTTTTATCAAAATATGATGCAGATACAGTTTCATTTGTAATCTATGAGACTGCATTATATGAAGTAGATGTAACTGATTATGAATGGTCTACCGCATTACAACGAAATGCTGTAAAAAAATTATCTACTATGGAAATAAGGGCATTGGGCGTAGAAAAATTTGAAATAGAAAGAAGAATGAGTTGATGTACTTATTAATTGATCTTCTTCTTAATATCCTCTATTTCTTTTCTAAGGTCTTTGATGCCTTCAATAAGAAGCGCAACTAAGTTACCATAAGAAACAGATAATAGTCCATTTTCTGTTTCATGCACAACTTGTGGAATAGTTTCTTTAACTTCTTGTGCAATAAGGCCGATTTGTTCTGGATTACCTTGCAAATCATTTCTTGTATAAAGAACTCCGCGAAGATTATCTATTTTATCTAATGCATCTTCTATAGTACGAACATTATCTTTCAAAGATGCGTCGGATAATCCAGAAATATCGCCTGCGGCAGTAATAGCACCATTGGTAATTATGTTTCCGTTTTCGCGGACCATTCGGATAGTCCATGTTGTAGAATTACCAACATAAACCGATGCATTTGACAAAAGGGAAACTCTTGTAAGATCAGGCGTTCCTGTACCATCGTTTGTGATGCCGCCTCCAGACCAACCAGGATTAAGCCACAGGTCGGCGGAAGGCTCTAATGCTATACTATCGTTATTGAGGCCATTATCGGGGTCATTGGTAGTTCCAATTCTTAAGCATGATAGTTCCCAGTGAGTATTGGCATTGGCAATACCATTTGCTGCAATGTCGGCGGCGACTGCGTTTGCTACATCTGTAGCCATTCGAGCATAAGAAAAATTGTTCTGATCGTAAGTAATAAATCCACCATCACGACCACCAACAAGATTAGGAATAGTATTAAATAGCAAATATTGCCCAGAATCAAATCTAACATTTGCGTTACTAATAGACAAATCACCAGTCATAGTGCCGCCACTAGTTGGTAGATAGGTTCCTACTGAATTTACTCTAGTTGTTAGATCGGCAATAGAATTAGATAATGCGCGGTCTCCCGCGATTCTGGCAGATATCTCAGAAGAAAGACCGGTGCTATTATTAACAGAATTTGATAAGTCGCTAAGGTCTTGTGCAAGCAAAGCATCGGCATCAGTTCTATTTGTAATCTCTTGATTTACAATATATGTTAAATTAGTTAATCCACCATTGGTTGTATTAACTTGATCACCAATTGCATTAATCATGCCAAGTTGTGAATTATCTGCCGAAATTCTAGAATTAGTTTCGGCTACTATAGCATTCGAAAGATTAGACATCTGCGCATTAATAGAGGCAGAGGTTGTTCCTGCATTATTAATTGTATTATTAATAGAATCTATTTCTGATTGCAATATAGCATCTCTTGCTGCCCGTGCATTTGCTTCTGCCTGTAGTTGAGCAGATGATACTAGTCCGCCACTTATAGACATATTTGATAGTGCCGTATTTAAGTATGACAATCTAACCGCATCAGTACCAATTGCGGGATCAGAATTTATAGTTAGATTAGTGGTAGTAATTCTATTTGTTACAGCAAGATTAGATAAGGTAACATTACCAGAAGAATCTTGATTTATTATTTTTTTCCATCCAATCCCGTCATATAATTGCATAGCATTTAGGCTACTATTATATCGAATCATACCCGATGTTAAAGATATGGATGGGTCTCCTTGCGGTAATATAAGAGAATTTCCATTATAATTAACATCAATAGTAATAATTCCATTAGAACCTTGATTAACATTTAAATCAAAGGTACTTTGATTACTATTAGTGGCAGAGTGTACTCGCTCTAACGCAGTTTTAATAATAGAAAAATTATCCCTAAACTGCTGAGATGATTGATTCACATTAGCTACAGGATAATTTTGATTATAACTTAAATTTAGACCAGTATCGATGCCCATGTGAGCCTTTCCGCCATATTATTCAATATTTATCAGGAAGTAATATTATTTGATGCTCGGTTATTTAAAAATGCCAAATTCTCTATAATAATAACGATTATCTTAATATTGTTTAAAGGTAACAGTAAGCGGAAGATCGGCTGATGCTCCATTATTGCTAATACGAACGGTAAACCTGTATGTTCCTACCGTTGTGCCCGTACAGTAGTAGGATTAATAGTAAGTCCTGGCGGCAATCCAGTATCACTCCCCAACATTCTATAAACGGTCGATCCAACTGGATTATTAATTATAACGTTAGGAATAATTTGAAAATACGAACCCACATACATTAAAAAAGTTTGTTCCGCCAATGGTTCTAGAAATTCTATCGTTGTATCAGCCATTATTATTACCCGTATCGATAGTATCTTTTATTCTAAATAATTTTGAATCGTTGTATGGGTAATAATCAAATATCAAACCATTATCAAATGAAGTTAAGTCCAGATCAAAACTTGTTTTTATAGAAATTGATTCAAATATAACTTCATATTGATCAAATAATACAACATGTCCTCTTCGAATTGGATCGGATGGGTCAATGGGAGATTCATCTGGCTTGTATCTTACTGCAATCTTATCTAACACCTGTTTTCCTGTTCCAGGCAGTAAATATGCTACAACGATTGCGGGAATATATCCTATAGCTGTTGAGGGATCATTATTTGATTGCGGGCATGACATCCATATTGGTAAGTTTTCGGCAGAGTTTATACCCAAAAACTTTGGATTATCCGATGGAAATTTTAGACCTAAAGCAAACTCATTGCGTATATTATTAATACTATTTGGATTTATATAAACTGGATTAGTTGCATCGGATTCTGGATAAAGCAATGGGTCTTTAACTGGATTATTATCAATAATATACCCTCCCGCTCCAGCCATGGAATCATGTACTTCTCTATATAAGACTTCATATATAACTTTTCCATTGATTATTACGTTTGCAACTTTATGATCTCCCAAAATTAAACGCATTGGTCCATTAGTAGGAGATGATCTAATATAAGAACCTACCGTATCAGCGGACCCATTTAATCCACCAATAAGATAAATTTGCAAAGAATTAGAATTTGATATTCCAAAGTTTATATCATCTCGTCTGAAATAATCAGATGTCTGTATTATTTCAGAATAATATTTTGTCATATAAGTGGCATCAAGCATTCTTATTTTAAAATAAAAATCCAAATATTGCGATGATTTGTATTTTGATAAGACGGTGATTGAAAAATTTCTATCTTCAAAAACATTTAAAACATTTGCTCGAACTGTAAAATCATAGGTAACATTTGTATCACTAGCATGCAATAAGATGCCTTCTATATTACCGTTAGACGAATTTAATTTTAAGCCTGGAGGTAATTGTGTATTTTTAACCAGTGAATAAGAAACACTTTCCCCCGTGGTACAAATAGCATTTATTGATAAAGGAAAAGCTTGACCTTCATACAGGCTTGTTAAAAATCCGGCAGGAGTATTCCAAATTATAAGACGGAACGGCTGTAGGGACGTATTGGTCGGCTCTATGGTGATTTTAAACGTTAATGCATTTTTTGCATTACCAGACGTAATTAAATTTCCAAAAAAATCTTTCATTAATATATTAAAATAATAATCACCGAACCGAACATCTGGTGCAACGATGCCTTCTATTAATCCAGAAGAATTTATAGAAAGACCGGATGGAATCATATTAAATGGCGATGATAATTGCGGATTAAAAAATCTTTGAATTTCAAAAGTTGGTGGGAGGTTGGTTGGTTCAAATATATCTAATTGAAACTCAAAAAGCTTTGAGCGGGTAGAGCTACCAATAGGAATATAAGGAAATGGTGGATTTCCAGATTTAATTTTTTCAGTGGGCAATTTTCCCCAACTGGGCGGAGATGAAACCGCGTTGGATATATCAACGATAATAGAGAATTCTCTGTCTCTAACATATATTCCATCGGATATTCTAGTCGCAAACGTATAAGTTTGTGGCACAACCGACTTGGATGATTTTAATGTTCCAGAAATTAATCCAGAATTTGATAAACTCAGACCAGAAGGGAGCGAATCATATAAAGTAGAATATGTTAATGGTTTTGTAGTATTGATACTAATAATATCTGATTTCGAAACAACCGTATTTGATAAAACTATGTTATCGGCTTCTATAGTATAAGAAACTGATTTATTATTAACATATACATTGCTAATCGAACGTAAATCGATATTATTTCCTGCTAAATTAACTTGATTTGGCGAATTAAAATACGATCCCATAAATTGCGCAGAGTGAACCGCGTTCAATTTAATAGATATTGCCTGATTCTCTATAATACGTGTAATATTACCAGAAGGCGTTTGCCATGTTGGATAAAAAGCAATCATCTTGTATTTATTGTAGATATTTAATATGATAGCCTATCGTCTTGTATCTTCATACGGGCATTTGATAGTTTTTCTATGTATCCCAAGTTTCTAAGAGATTTGAAAGTAAGATTTTCTGTAGAAAACTCTCCACCAGATTCTAATCCAGATTTTCTCATTTTTTTAATAGCAGCAAAAAGATCAGCAATGTCTTTCATATTTGGATTATTTTCTAGCAAATCGTCTATTTTTTCAGCATAATAACTAGTTTTAGCGATAACAGCAGAATCATTCCATGATGGTTTTTTTGCGGTAGGAGTATCTATCCATTTATTACGTAAAATAGAGTATATACCATTTGAATTTAAATTTTCATTTAAGTCCTGAACATACAATTCAACTGATTGATTTCCAACTATTATATTATGCTGAGAATTCCAAAGATTTTTTTTTGTTGTAAAGAAATTAGCCATTAATTCTGAGCATGGTTCTGAATTATAATCGACAATTAAATGAACATCTAGGTCACTTAAAGACGTATAATTATACGATGCATTTGAACCGCCAAGAATAATATCTAGAACTTTCAATTTCGGCAATTCCAAGAAATCATAAAAAGCGCGTGCGATCTGCAATAAATGGAGACGGACCATTGGAATTAATGTGGAATCTTTCCAGATTCTTGGATTAAGCTCATCGTGAAATGTGATGAACTTTTTCAATTCGTTGGGATCAATATCTTCTAGATGAATATCGGGCATACTTTATTTATCAACATAGCTTTAAAAAATATTGTAATGTCGGGGGTAGGTTTGATAAAGTTGGTTTGTGGATAAAACACAACAAACAGGCAAAGGAAAAATAAATGAATAACGTCAATAAGGTAACATTAATCGGTCGGTTGGGCGGTAACCCTGTAATTCGCACTATGTCTTCTGGTGATAAGGTAGCTAATATGAGAATTGCTACTTCAGATTCTTGGAAGAATAAGGTTACAGGCGAGCGGCAAGAAACTACTGAGTGGCACAATGTTGTAATTTATAACGAGAATATTGTGCGCGTTGCTGAACAATATCTAAAGTCAGGTGCTCTAGTTTACCTTGAAGGTGCTCTTCGAACACGAGAGTGGAACGAAGAATCTACCGGAAATACACGATATACCACTGAAATTGTCATGCAAAAGTACCGTGGTGAGTTGGTAATGCTGGATAAGAAGTCAGAAAATTCCGGTGGAATTGAAATGATGAGTACTCGCATCGAGCGAGATATGAGCGAAGAAATTCCGTTCTAATCATATTATTTTTCTAAATGAAAAACTCCCGATAGCTTAAATGTTGTCGGGAGTTTTTTTATTAAAATGAAAAATAAATGTTGTATTTTTATGCAAACTAATATAGACCCTAAATTAACCGAGAAACGGGTGATTCGTACCCAAAGTCAAGAAAGATAAACATGACATTCAAACTTACGTTTAACAAGCCAGCTACTCGTCAATTTATTGATGGAATTGAGTGTGGTGGTCTAGAAATCAAGATAGTCGATGGCTGTGTTCAATTCAGACCCGTAGTTAATCTTGGTTCTGAATCAGTCGAGCTATCTATGCGGGATCGTGGTGGATTTGAAATCACCATTTCGGGTTCCGAAGAAAATGAGCTTTTGGCGGCTTTTAAGAATAGTTCTGGTCCATATTTCACTTTACGGCGGCAGGGTGAATGGATGGTAACTGCCCCATATAATAAGGCGGATGAGCCACCGAAGTTTGAACCCCACCTGCGGGTTTGGTCTAAGGATGTTCTGGTTCAAACCAAGAAAGAAAAAGAAATTATTGGCGAACCAGAGGGCCATGATGCCCGTGTGCGTTGGGCATATGCTATACTCGCCAGTCACGCCAAGGGCCCAGGAAGGCCCTCCAGTAAGTTTCTAAGGGCAAAGCAGATTGTCAAAGAAGAATTTGAAACTGCTTAATGTAAAATAAGAAAAAGGCGGGAAATTCCCGCCTTTTTTTATATCTGGTAAGGATTCGAACCTCACTACCTCTAAACGCGCACCTTCTCCATAATGCTGCTCGATATAATTTATTTATTATTAAAATAAAAGGGGGTGGAAAAATCCACCCCCTTTTTCAGTTATACTGATAATATTTCTTTCACTATCTCAGAAGGATCACGGAGGCTATCACCTCCAGTATTACCGGCAATTGTGATAGATGGAATAGTCAGGATAACTTCCTTAGCGGCTCGAATTACGTCATCTTTGGTTACATTGGCATACTGTTCATAAAGATCATTAATTGAAACGACCTTATTGATTGTGAACATTTCCGTAGCAATAAGAGGAGCGATACCTGAAACTTTATCAGCACGATGTGCTAGTCCCATGAAAACTTGGTTTCTAGCACGATCCCAATCGCTATCTTGGATTTCTCCATTGGCAATTTTCATAAGTTCTTGACAGGTTATTTCTAAACAGCTTTCGATATGATTTGCCGTGGTCGCACTTTGAACTATCAATAGACTATGATCAGATTGGCGCATCATGCCTGATCCAATAGAATATGCCATCCCACGCTTTTCTCTAACTTCTTGGAAAAGAGGAGAAGACATTCCTGAACCAAGGACATCTGCTAGTAGCTTGAACCGAGGGAAGTCATCGCTGTATGGTGATGGCGCGGGAAAACCAAGGAGGATATGGGCTTGATCATATCGATCATCTGTAACTAGTGTTGTTCCCCCGACATATTCCGCAGGATCAAACGTGTTATTTCCCAAGTTCGGAAGATCACCAAAACGTTCAGCCGCCAGAGATACAAACTCGGCATGATCAATATCACCAACACCAATTACCATCATTGAACCAGCATGATAATATTTTTGCATATACTCTCGGATAAGGGCTTGGTCAAACGACCTAACGTTATCGGCTTCTCCTAAGATGGGGCGACCAATTGATTGATTAGGATAGGCAGTTCGAGAAAATGCATTGTATGCGATATCTTGAATATCGTCTTGGCTTTCATGGATTTCTTGAATTACGACTTCTTTTTCCCGAACAATTTCTTCGGGTTCAAGCGTAGAATGTTTCAAAACATCTGAAAGAATATCTAATGCCGGAATAATGTGCGAATTCAGACCGGTTACATGATATGCAGTCATTGAGCGGCTGGTAAAAGCATTAATGTCAGCACCAAGCGTTTCAATTTCTACCGCAATATCCTTAGTTCCGCGAGTTTCTGTTCCCTTGAATGCCATATGTTCAAGAAAATGCGACAAGCCATTTTCCCGTTCAGTTTCAAAACGAGCACCCACATTTACAGCGACAGTAACATTAACGGTATTAATCGGCTTATACGCGGTAGCGACGATTATACCATTGGGGAGTGTGGCCATATCAACTTTTAGATCGACAAGCTTTTTCAAAATTATTATCCTTTTGTTTAAAATCCAAATCATACCTTATGCAAATATCGCTCGTTAGTCAATTGAAAAATTTATATTGCATTGAACATGATAAATAAAGTAATGGCTTTCGATATTCAAAAAATTCAAGATTCTCCGCACCTTCTGGACATATTACTCCAAATGGAGGATGTGCTAGATTCTTTAGATATATACGTTTTTAAAAATTGGTATCTTGGTGAACTATCAGAAGGACCAATAATTCGCCGCTATTGGTTAGATTTTACATTAAAATATCCATTAGATAAAATGCCTGATCCAAAAGCAGCGCTGCGGTTACTTAAACATGGCATACGAGTTGACTATTGGAAAGCTCGATTGCAAAATGGTGACTTCATAGATATTGAAAACAATGAGAATGAAAACTTGGATGATAATTCTAATCAAGGAATGTCCGCATCAGAACAAGAAAAATCGGCTGATCCAGTAAAAGATCATGTATGGTTAGTTAAGATTAGTATTCCTCGTAGATTAGTTTCGCAAATGTCAGCAGAAGAAATGAACTTCTACGATGAAGACGTTGACATTGAAGATGTAGAAGACGCAAAAGATAGCGGAATAGATGAAGAAACCGCATATACTAGCGATCAACAAGACAATCTTGATTCTACTGGTCAGGAAAATCCACCAGGAGAAATTAATGCTTAATATTACTGAAGGAATGCGTGCTGGCGATTTAGCTGATCTGGTATTACCATTAATATCAATAGATGAATACGAAAGCAAAATAGACGAGGATGCCGTAGTTATAGGATTTTATGTGCATGATAATGATGCGGCAAGCGATTTGAATAGATTTATACAAAAATCGGCGGCTACCTTATTAGGCACCGATATTTCCCCTGCACCCGACCAACATGGGTATTACCTAGTGTTTGTCGAATTATTGAACGATATTAGAATTTCAAAAAATATAAATGATATATTGGATGAAGTAGGAGAATTAGTAAAAGTAAATAAGTGGAAAATGCGGGTTAGAGGCTCGAATAAACTTATTAAATTTTCAAAAAAAATATTAGATAGACATTTTTCTAAGTTGAGAAATGAAGATGAAGAGCAAGATGCACTAGAAGAAACGATAATGGACTTCTTAGGCCAAAGTTCATTAACTAATGCCATTATGGAATCAAATATTTTAAAAATTTATAGTCAAGATGGCGCAATGCAGGGGAATATAATTGGTATTGGCCATTCAAATGAAGTTTTTAAAAAGCATAAATTGATAAATGAAGCAGTTTCTTTAGAAATAAAAGACATCGCAACTACTTTATATATACAAAGAATACTAGGAGAAGGATGGATTCCTTCTACCATAGGTGATAAAATATTACTACAACGATCAAATAGCGATTTAATTCTACTTATTAATGATATGAAATTTATATAATTCGCATATTTTGATAAAAAATCACTTGTAGTTTGGCAGAGAATAGGGCATTTTAGAGGCTAATCGATGATTTAAGAGGGAATCGATGCCTACTTGTGTGGAAATTCCCTGTAATTGGAGAGATATTAATGTTCTCTGTACCAATAAGTATAAAAATATTCCACCATTCGACAAGATAATCAAAGTCTCTCAGCCCATTTGCGATGAGATGGGGAGCGTGCTCATTCCTATTCATGAGAAAAAAATAAATGTTATTGAGTTGCGTGACTGGATAGATGATCAAGTTGTCAACAAAGTTCATATATTTAATAGATTTTCATACGAGAAACATCCTTATAGGGTAGACGTAATATTCCTTGGAACCAACTTTAGGTTCACTGATATGCATGATGCATGCATATTCAAACTATTTTGGTGGTAAAAACTATACATAACGCCATTTAATAATAAAAACCTATTTTCACCCCACAATTGCCCACAATAAATACTTTGGGTCAATTAACAATGGGTGGCGCGTGGATAGTTTTATTGCAACAATTATCAATCTGATAACTAACGGAAAGAGTGGTACTCAAATAATTCCAGTAATTATGGGTTTGATTATTTGGCATCTTCTCGAAGAAAGAAAAAAACTTCTCAAAGAAATAGAGAAGAAAGATAAAAGAATTGATGGCATCATAGATGATTATCATAAAGGAAATTTAACGCTTACTGAAGCATTAAATTCTCTAAAGCTCGTCCTATATGAAATCAAAGGTCGTTTACAGTAAATATTCGATAAAGGTATGCTATGAATTGGTTTGGTAAAAAAAAGAATAATGGTGAAAATAAAATTCGCGAAGCGATTCGTGATCTTATGCTTATTGATAGCCAGAATGCATTATTATTAGCGGCGACTGAAACCGCAGATATGGCACAATTAGTTACCAAGAAACTTAAGTCTAAACTAGAAGATACTATGGCACAAATCGAAAGCACTGCCAGAATATTGAATGATGCATTAATAATTTGCGACTCTGATGGAAAAGTGCAAGCATTTAATCCTGCTGCTGAAAAAATATTTGATATGACTTCGGATGAGGTTCGTTGCAGCTTTGTTGGAGATTTGTTTAATAGCAAAACGCATAACTTCAAAACGTTTGATGATATTTGGACATTTCTAGCTATGATGGATATTAGCGAAGAAGAACATGATCTGAGCGGTAAAAGAAAAGATAATAGCTCATTTCCTATAAAAATAAATCACACCAAGTTAGATAGGTCTGATGGTAGTTCCATAATTTTGTTAGCAATACGAGATATAAGTGAAATCCCATGCGAACCGTGCAGCGATGCTCATGAAAAAATGAAATGCTATAGAAGCATTTTTGAAGAAAGCTTTGATGGTATTTTAGTTGTCAAAGGGAAAAGAATATTGGCGGCAAATCGAGCAGTTAGTAATCTCTACGGCTATTCAGTAGAAGAACTTTTGTCGCAATCTTTGGATATATTAATATTTTCTTCTGATATGGGCAAACATCATGATGGGCATTTAATTGATATTTCATTTACAACTTCTAATATAATTTGGCATAATGAACCAGCATCGTTAATAACTATAAAAACTAAGAGAAATGAAAGTAAAAATAAAGAAGCTAAAATGATTTGCTTCTTTAATAAAGATTTTAATATAACCTTTGCGAATTCAAAATTTGCAAATTGGTATAATTTAACAAAAGAAGAAATTATAGGAAAAGATATTAGATCATTATTAAATGAAGAAGAACATGATTTATTTGTAATTCACATCAATAGTTTAACGTCGGAAAATCCAACTAGAAAAATGGAACTTCGTACTCGCGGCGAGAATGGCAAAGTTAATTATCAAATTTGGACTGATCACGTGGCATACGACGAATATGGCACTGAGTATCAAAGAATTGGTCATGCTGGTTGAAATCCCCCACTGGCTAAAATTATAAAAAACCAAATAAACTTGTGAATTATATGTAAAAATTGATCAGTTTTATAATCGATCATTTTTTCACATTTGGCATAATCAGTTATCCAATGCGCAATTGTCTCTAAAATACCCAAAGTAACAGAACTTGTTATAAGAGCAACAATTGCGCCATGTATTAAAGAATGTGCAGTTAAAACTATCCACCATACTTCTTTGCCGTGCTCATTATGCCGGTTTTTTGCATCTGCTACATATTGATTTTGTAGTGCATAATCACCAAGAGCATGTCCAGCAATAAGTAAAAATAAAATGAACAGCGTGTAGTTCATAATTTTCCGCCATCCATCTTTATAGAACTTCCTATAAGATTCTCCAAATCTTGAATTTTGTTATTAAGAAGCATATGCGCTACTAAAATTTCGTTGATAGCCAACGATAATCCAACCGCTTCTTGAATAGAAAGACGAATCTCATTCGTACCCATAGAATTAGCAATTTTAGATTTATTAATAAAGTTTTGAATTGATTCATCCATAATTATCTCATATATCCCCGATTTAAATATTCGGCATGGTCATTTGCATTTCTGGCCAATAAAGGCAAATCATACTTGTTGCAAAATTTAAGAAAATGTATTCCAACATTGGATACTTGTGGTTTTTGAACAGCGTCTACTATAGTAGTATCCATTAGTTCTTTGATATCGTCTGGCTGTTTCGTTAAGTCAATCAAACTTTCATTAAACTTAAACTCATCAATTACTCGAACAGATTTTTTAATTGGCTGACCGTTATCGTCGAAGCCTACCAACTTTTCCCATTGTTGAAGCATGAAATTGTTCCAGTTATAGCCCTGACCTGATCGATCTTCCCATGCTTCTCTGATTCCAACTTTTTTATTGCTACCAGCATATCGAACGCCTGGATTGCATGAAAAAATACCATCCCCGCTATCTCCACGAACAATTTTTATAAAAAGAGCTTTTTTGCACCAATCGTCTTCTGGTTGGAATTCAAAATCAGATATATTATGATCTAAGTTTTGCTTTTTTAATTGCTTTTGTTCCGAAAGATGCTTCTTTTTTAAATCATCTATCTTTCCAATAATTTTAATTTTCCCAGAGGAAGGTTCTACATTAAATGCTAAGCTATTTCCGCGACCATCAATAACACGATCATGATATATAGTTCTATCTTCTATTCCATTATATATAGAAACATTTGGGGATAATAGTTGAATAAAGTCACTATCACCAGATATAATAACATGCTCATCCGATGGATGTAATTGAATCCATCTGGCAATAAAATCATCACCTTCTATACGATCTTGAATTAAAGAAGTACATCTAGTTTTTTCGACCATGAACTTTGCAAAATCAGATAATGCAACTTTAAATGCCTCATCTTCTTCGATGTCATCTTTTGAGCCACTAAGGCGTTTTAATTTTCTTGATTCTTTGTATTGAGGATATGCCGCATATCGCCAACTCAAAGAATCAAAACTGAACACCATATGATCTACTTTTGTTTCTCTATAAATCTTTCGAAGACTTTGAAAAACAGTATTCATGGCCATGCCTACCTTAGTGTAAGGATCACCCTGACACGTATGCCTAGCTCTATAAAATAGATTGCTTACATCAATAATTGCGTAACGAGTCATGAAACCTCTCTAAACATCATATTAATCATAGTTTGACGCAAATTCAAATAAATAAATGGTGGCAAGTTGCTAATTAATCGGGTTCAACGCCGGTTTAGACAACATGAGGCGGAAGTTGTAAATTATAAGTATAAGCTTATAAAATAAACTTTGAACGCTCAGCCAATTGATCTGTTGGGCAAACATTTTTTTTTAATGTTTGATAAAAGATATTAATTATAAAATGAACGCTACTGTTCATTTATTACTCGACTATGCCACAATCGCGATTATTTTGCGAGATGCATATCTTTTATCCATAGTAGTAGAATTAATCAACTATATCCGGTACTGCCGTCATCATTTGGGTATTGACGAGTGATTGCGCGAGAAGAGTTAAATGGAACAGTATCATTTTCCACAGGAGTTCCGTCTACTTGAGTACGGCATACATCGGAGAACCATTGTTCGACAATTTGTTCATCATTAAACCCGTGATATCCATTCTTACGAAGAAAATCTACCCAATATTCGTTCCAATCAAACTCAAAATAAACCCCATTGACTCCTTGCTTAGGATCAAAGCCATGATCTACGATATCAATCCACGGTTCTTCTTTTAAAGTGGCCGTAGTTTTTTCAAACTTATTTTTTTCAATTTTCCCATGCTTAAAATCTACGGCTAACATACTTACTTTATGCTTAACGGTATCCGCATCAGGGAAATCTAGAAATACGAGGGATTTATCATATTCATATTCATCAATTTTATTATGTAAAAGTTCTAACCGCAACCGGTCTTCTGCTGGTATTTCACCATTATTATCTATTTTTACATTATTAAGGGCATAGTCGTAATCAGCAATCAAACCATATTGATGTTGCAAATTATTAAACTTACTATTGTATTCTTTTTCAGAAAGACCATGATTCTTTTCAACTTCAAGAAGCTTATAATCTAATTCTCTTCCAGTATGATAATAATTGGCTTCAGCAAGGTCATATGACTTGCCTTTTAGACCCCAACTCGCTGGTAACCATTTGAAAGGTATTTTAGCCATTTTTAGTTCTCCTGATCCCAATAATATACGTACTTATTTAGCATATTGGGGGGTGGACCCGCAGGTCCATCCCCCCTGTCACGAAAGGCTGACTGAGAGCCATCCTAACGCTACCACCGCTCGCGAGTGATTGCTCACCTCCCTCTTGGATAAATGCAGAGCGGTCGATTCTATAATCTACAATATTATCGGTTAGCCCTTAAGAAATAGTTGTAAATACCGTGAGCAGTTTCAACTGATATCAAAAGAACGCCACGATTTGTGACCTTCATCGTAGTTGGATTATTTCCACTTAGTTTCATGATTGAAAGAAACTGAGCAGTGGTCCAAGAAAGATTTCCCTTTAGTTCGCCAGAAGCACCATTCTCAAACACCATGCTTGCTCGGTGGCTAGAAGAATTTTCTTCATCACCAATAAAGAATTGAAGATCGCCTTTAACTGTACGAATACCAAAGCACTTATCAACCTCTGCATACAAGCTAGCCAATTGAGAAAACTCAGATATCTTCGACTTAGAAGGAGAAAACTCGACATCCCACGGAATGTTAGTTGGAATGGTAGCTTGTTCTGGTATATGGCGAGGGTCCATCATTCGAAAATCGGCATCGTTTCCGGTAACCGCATTTCGAAATTCAAACTTTTCTACTGTGTTTTGACCATTACGTTCCATCTTCTTTACGGAAAATACTGCGTCAGATGTACGATAATTTGCAAAATTAAGAAGACCATTGAGAAGAGACATATTGCTAATCCCAAACTCACCTTCGAACTCTGATACAACATTCTTTAATTCTGCTTCAACAAATAATGTTTTTTCAGAATCACATCCCTTGATAAGGGTTACCTTGTCTGTTCCAGAAATCTTAAGACATTCCATCAACCCATTAGTTTGACGGATAATATCTAATAAAACGTCTCTCATTAACTTAACTCCAATTAAGCTTGTTGATTTTTGTATTGTAACCAGTTCATAACACTTTGTGGTGATGTTTGCCCATAAGGATCATCTCCAGCATTATCAGTCTTTCCAGGCTCGATAAACCATTGTTCAATGGTTCCATTATTGATAATGGCCGCATAGCGCCATGACCGCTTACCGAATCCTAGGTTATCCTTGTCTACAAGCATATCCATGCCTTGTGTAAATCTCCCAGAGCCGTCTGGAATGAGCTTTATGTTATTAATGCTTTGAGTATTACCCCAAGCATTCATAACAAATGCATCATTTACCGAGATGCAATAAACATCATCAATTCCATATGACTTAAAATCTTCGAACATCTTCTCAAAATCTGGAAGTTGAAAAGTAGAGCAGGTTGGAGTAAAGGCTCCTGGAAGAGAAAATAGGATTACTTTCTTTCCACCGAAATAATCAAATGATGTTTTTGTTTCCCAACGGAAGGGATTTGGTCCTTCGATTGAGTCGTCACGAACACGTGTTTGAAATGAAACAGATGGGACTACGGTTGGTAGGCTCATTTTATTATCCTCTAAGTTAATTTCTATAATCTCATATTACCAAATTATGGTAGAATTAGGCAATATTATTTGAAAACAAAAAACTCATCGCCTGGTTTTTCTTTTGTTTCTGATAAATTCCAATCACTAAGAACTCCAAGAAGATTCTTTAATTTCATATCAATGATCGTATTTTCCATATCAGAATGGTCGAATGGTAATGCCTTAAACCATTCAGGTAAATGCATTTCATCGATTGGATATGCAACTCGTTCGATATTCATATGATTCTTTTTTAGTTTACAGACAATGATCTTTGTTCCATCACCAATAGACATAGAATATCTATCATTATGAATATCTCGAAGTTTATTCCAGTTTACAGCAGCCTCAATATGCGAAACAGTATTGACCTTATGCTTTGTACCTTTTTTCAATTTGGCTGCATCCATAAGACCCAAATTTTCAGATGATTTTTTTCTTTTAGCATAATCTGATAATGCATTAACTTTTTTTGGTGTACCCTTTTCCCAAGCTGGGCGTTTTGTAAACTCTTTTCGGAATTCTTTAATTTGCTCAAATATTTCCGCACGAGATACGCCAGTCAATAGGTCTATGAGGATTTTTTCTAAAAATACTTGCATGAACTTAGGAGTATCAGACCGCTTAAGATCAAGACCCATTGGCTTTAGTTTTCCTGGGCTATTGCCTGTATCTAGGCGTTCACCTTCTTTATCGTACATCAAAACGGCGTATTTTTTCTTTTTAATGAACAATCCTCTGGACGCCACTAATTCTCGACCAGCTTTAATTATCGCACCACGCTCTATAGAGGTGTTAAACTCTCTATTCATAAATTGTGGGAAACTTTCATTAACTTCTTCTGCTATCGCATCATATAAATCAATGACTTGCTCTCTACTTAAACCATTTTCTTTAATTAGTTTATCCGCCGTAAAATATGAGCTATCTGTATCGGAATATACAATAGCATCCCCTTTATAGTCATATTCTTCTGCAATGATTTCATTTATCTTGGAGTTCATATGCTTGACAATAGAACGACCTGTAAGTGTAACCGATTGTCCCATTCTTTCATCATAGAAGCGCAATCCTTCATTCAACAAAGCGCCATACAAACTGTTCAACAAAATTTTACGAGCTTGCTGGCGTTGATTCCAGAAGCTAATCCAATATTTTATCTCTTTTTCTTCTTCTGGAGAACTTGCGTCTTTGAGCTTCTTTTCAAACGATCTTTGTTTATCTTGCATCTCTTGACGTTCTGCATACCACTTGGCCAACAGAAGGGGGATGATGCCCGTTTTTCTAGTACTAAAGATGGTGCCATTAGCGGAAATGCACAATTGATTATTAGGATCAAAAATAAACTTGTATAAATCCCGACCGGACATAATACGAGTAGTACCATCTTCGAAATCAACGGTTATTGGTATGCTATTTTTTTCATGAATGTAATCAACTTCTAATGCTCGGAAAATACCTTCCCACGCATCTTTCTTTGGGATACCACTCTTTATTCTATTTTCGACTTCTAACATAGTGGCATCTAAACGAACTTGCCCAACTATAGTCTCAGGGCTAATATTTAATGCTCTAATTGCAGAAGGATAAAGTGAGTTAATATCGACGCAGCCGATTTCAGAATGAAGACCTTTTTTTGGTTGTGCAACATACGCGCCAACCACGGGTGTTCGACCATCATCCACTTCTTCATCATCGTCATCAGCAAGGTCTAAATTGCTAATTTCTTCTACTTGCTTCTTTCGATCTGGTGCAATCAGATTCATCTGATGCATTTCGTTGATTATCGCTTGTTCTACTAGGGCTACCGATCCCATAGTAGTTTTAAGAAGCACGCAATTATTATGCGCAACTTGGTTAGCAAGTTCAATAAAACGCTTTTTCTGATCAATCTTATGAAGAAGAATAGTATCTTGTCTATTATATTCAATGAACTTTGTAAAATCTTTCTTATAAAGATCGTCCAATGTTCCTTCATATGGGATTTTATTTTCTTTAACTTCGATTTCCCCAACATAATCCAAACGATATGAGTGGAGTTGTTGCGGATTATGCTTTTGATATAATTCAAGATAGTCTAGATGGACACGGCCAACCAAATCATATGATTCAAGTTCTTTCTTGAACTTCTTAACCATTCTCTTGCGTGGTTTTTGATCCCACAAACAAAGTTCGCGAGTAGCATCCGACCCAATAATTTTTATAATGCGGTTAACAATATAAGGAATATCGAATGTTGAACTATTCCAGCCTGAAAGAACATCAACGTCTTGAATGACTTCCATGAAATCTTTCAAGAGTTGTTTTTCATCAGTATATAGATATGTGTCTTCGAAGGTTCCACATATTTTGTTACCTTCTTCCGATGAATATGTTGGCGGACATAATACCAATGTCACCATTTTATTCAAATGTGATAGGTACACAGAAATTGCGGTAATTTTATTAAATGGATCATCTGGCGGAGCAAATCCAAACTCAGGATCAAAATCAACTTCAATATCGAAGAACCCAATGTTTAGTTCTGGGGCCTCAACGCCCGCATAATGATTGGCCAAACTACGAAATATGGGGTTAATGTCACTTTCAAAAATCTTAACTGGGGTTTTTGAAGATGAACTATAAGTAATTCTATTGAGTTCTTTACGAAACTTTTGTGAACTATTAGTTGAATATTTCTTACAGGTATCGCCATATAGAGAAATATGCGAACCCGATGGGTGAGAATAATAAAATGTATGGTCTGGTTCAAATTCAGTTAATATTCTTTCACCATTGATGCGCTCTGCAACAAAGATTGTATCTTTATTTTTATCATAATATGCATCAACGTAGCTCATTATTCACCGAATTTAAATTAGAAAAACTTCGATCCCGTATATTTTATTGGGAGAAGAAAATAACAAATTTGCTATAAACAATTATATATTAGAAAATATCTCCCCACGATGCAAAACTTATGTTTGAATTGTGGGGAGACTAGATATTTTAGCGTCTGCCCGTTACTTCAAGAATTTCCTCAATCATATCGAAGGCATTCTTTTCTTCTTCGATAGACGCCTTGTAAGCCACTCTGGCGGCTTTCATCAATACGCTGGGCTTCCATCCAAACTCTTCTGCGATGGTCTTAGCGGTGTCCTTGAGGCCCGCCTTGAGGTCATCTGTTTCTTGGAAGACGCGCATGGCCCCATCCATAAAATCTCTCAAGCGGACGCGATCATTTGCGGAAAGTGTTTGTGTATCAAGAGCCATGTTAATTATCCTCTTCAATGGGCTTCTATTTTTTAATCTTATCGGTTTGGTTAACCAAAAGTCAATTTTTTGATTCAGAAAATGAGGGTAGACCCCATTGTTGGACAAACTCTCTCAACTCTCGCAATGAGAGACTATAGCTTTCTGCAAATTCTTTTTCCGATTTTGCAGAGCTATAAAGAGAAATTAAGGCTTCACGAGGTGCCACTGGTGCCGCAAACAACATCTTTGTCAGATCAACTTCCATACGGGAAAGAGATTTTGCGTCCCGAACATAATCGTCAAATGCTTGAATAGCATTGGGATAAATCGGTTGAATTAGATCATATACTGCTTGGGCAAAAACTCTGATTTCATATTGAGCATGTGAGTCCATGCGTAGCTTCATCAGATGCATCATATTATGCAAGTTTTGTGTCCAATATAGCTCCGTATAGTTGGCGACTGGCAAGACGGTTCTAGCTAATTCACGAGCAATGCCGGAAAAATCATCGTCTAATAAAGAATCGACATCATCTCCATATGGTTCGTACATATCATCTATATCAGAACCTCGTTCTCCCAAAAGAGTTCGATAGACGTTGTAGGAATGATCATTGGCATTTTTAATTAACCACTGAACACCTTCTTTTGATTTATCTGAAATATTTCCATCACGACCTTGCTTATTGTCCAAACTTTGTGGCTGGATATGATCAAGTGTCGGCATATAGAATTCATCAGTCATCACAGAATATCGACCCGAATATTCGTTTAAACTAGCGGTACGGTGGCGAACCCATTGTCTCATAACAAAAATTGGCATTTTTATATGAATCTTGATCTGGCACATCTCGAACGGGGAAGTGTGTTTATGCTTCATTAAATAACGAATTAAACCACGATCTTCTAATACTGTCTTAGTTCCGTCGCCATAGGATACGCGGGCGGCTTGTACTATAGATGAATCGGTTCCCATAGTTTCTATTAGACCGACAAATCCATGGTCTAATACGGGAACATATTTTGAATCACTTAATATTTCATGTTGTTTTGTCATGTCTATTCTCAGCTATAGAAATTAGATGAAGAGTGTGCTATTTCATGCTCTTTGATCACGGTTGATAATATTTCATCCAATTCTGGGCAAACCATCATTAGAACAATACAAAAATGGTCCCATTCTGATTTCAAACTTGGATTATCGAGGATAGCTTTTTGCATTTCCAAATAAAATTTACCGGCAAGATGCTCGCGATACATTTTATCTTTGAGATTGCATATTTCGGCATCTTTTGAACGAACACGTTCATTAAGCTCCGAAATTTTTCGGGCTTGTGTTTCGATCATTCGTTGATCACTGTTAATCATAAAAAAAATCCTTGATATAAATTAATATACCAAGGATTTGATTAAATGTCTTTATTTTTATGATCTAATGGTGGATTAGGCGGTTGATTTTCTTCAGAAAGTTTACGATTAATTTCATCGTATATTTCGTTTACACCAAACGCAATTGCCTCCCGTATTTTTCTAATATTCAATATAATACGGGCTTCTGAAAGTTTTCGTCTTTCCGGTCCTCGCATAATTTTTGCGAGTTCCGCTCCACGAAGCACTCTTTCATTTCCATTGAAATCGGTTACTTTTGCTAAAACAATAAATTCCAATGGTACTTCATCGGGATCGATGCTTTGGATAATATCTTCAAATAGATCACTAGGGGTCATAGAAAGTCCTCCTTAACATAAGTATTTACCCGAATAACTTATGTTAAATAAACCTCCGGTAATTACTACCGGAGGTTTCCTGATTTTTTCATAATAATGCTATGTTCAAGGGCAGCAAGAATTACTGCTGCTGCTTTAATCATATCGTCTTCGAATTCTTCAATAGGTTGAGACATGTGCTTTCGTGTAGCAGTTTGTGAAAAATAATAGGAAGCAATAGCTATCCAATCATTCGGGGTATTTTTCATGTCCCATTCAGAACCAGGAAGATCACATTGTTTATCCCGTTCTTCTAAAATCTTTTGAATAAAATCTTGACGAAGTTTTGACATTAAGCTTTTGGTGCCGAAGTCTTTCTTGGGGCCTTAGCAGTAACCTTAGTTGCTTTCTTAGGAGCAACCTTTTCTGGAACTACTTCGGTATTTAAGCTAAAAGCCTTACTCGCCGTAGGTTTTTCATGTTGTGATCTAAGTTGCGGAGCAAAGCTATAAGCACGTTCGCGCTTATTGCGTGCTTCGGCTTCAAGCATCTCAGCTTCCTGTAGAAGTCCATTTGCTACACCGAGACCATCTTGTTTAGCATCTGCTTCTTGATTAGAAGTATATGGGTTGAACTTACTGGTTTCTGCGTTGTTTTGTGGAACTAATCTTCCAAGATTTTCCAAAATCTTCCTTAGAGGATATGGTTGATTTGGTGCTGGATACATAATTACATTATCTACCGAGACCGAAACTAGAAGATTTGCCGAATGCAGAGATTGTAGCAAAGTTTCGGTACTTTCTGGCATAAGTCTACGACCAAGAACCGAACCTAGATTTTCATCACCTTGGCCTTCTGGACTTTCCAGAATCTGCATAAGGTATTGCTCCCAGCGAGGAGGAAGATTGTCGGTAGAAACTACCAACGAGTGATCTTCCTTTCCTGGGATTTGCATAAAGACTACTACGATCTTTTGATCGGTATTAGCCATACGTCCAATGTGTCTTTTCATTTTTAATCCAATTAATTAAAAGTTATGCTACCGCTGTTGCCAATGCTTCTTCATTAGAATCGGTGGCAGATTCTAATGTCGCTTCTGTAGCATCATCTTCTGACGCATTAGTTTCGACTTGTTGTTGAGCAAAATTTACAAAATTGTTCAAACGATTGCGAACAGCCAATACTTGTTCGATAGTACTCCAACCTTTGAATGCACCTTGCTC
>Ga0209191_1000704_pt1 | contig 24603 bp, 47 predicted proteins | sample S_130626_EF_Meta_FD_187320 | JGI IMG/M metagenome (GOLD analysis project Ga0209191, IMG submission 187320) | Freshwater microbial communities from Lake Simoncouche, Canada to study carbon cycling - S_130626_EF_MetaG (SPAdes) (version 2) | ecosystem: Environmental > Aquatic > Freshwater > Lake ...
GAGCTTCTACAGATCAAGGTATCGAGTTGGTCATGCAGAAGCAATACGATGTGAACACAATGAAAACTAAGTATCGTTTAGATACATTATTCGGTGTGGTCAATAAACAGCCTGAGATGTCTGGCATCTTGTTATTTAACCAAGCATAAGGAACGATCATGAGTTATAACATTGTTTTTAATCAAGGTACAGCGACTGTATCAGTACCAGCCGGTGAGAAGATTGTAGTTCAGTCTTATTCACCAACTAGCGTGTTTCAAGAAGTTGGTTATCCCAACTTTCCTGAGACGAATGACTTGTTGTCTGTAGTTGAAAATACTACTTACACATCTGCTGCATTTACTGCTGCAACTACAGTCATTATTCAAGCTGGTGCATCTGGTGCAAGTTATGCCGTTGGTGTAGCACCTGTCATTAGTGATGATGGTAATTGGCAACTTCAAGGAGCACCAGCAGATATAGCTGATGGTGGTTCGATGATTGCAACTGCTGCCAATGTATTAACTGGCATAGTTACATCAACACTAACACAGGCTCGTAATCTTCAACTACCTACAGGTGCAAATCTTGACTTGGCAACTGAATGGGCAATCGGTGAATCATTTGATTGTACATTTATGACTTTAGGTGCATTTGCTTTGACTATTACAGTCAATACAGGTGTAACTATCGTTGGTAATCCTACATCGGCTGCAACGGCTGGATCGGCAGTAAGATTCCGTTTACGCAAGACTGCTGCAGATACTTTTATTGCTTATCGTCTGTCTTAATGTAATAAGTAGGCTGACATTTTGTTGGCCTACTCCTCTTTTTGGAGAATGTCATGATGAAAAAAGGTTATTCAGGAAAAACCATTTCTAAGAATATTAAAATGGAAATGAAAGCAGGAAAGCCACAAAAACAAGCAGTTGCTATGTCTTTAGGTATGGCTGCTAAATCTGCAAAGTCTGCAGGTAAGCCTAGCAAAGCACCAATGAAAAAATGATTAAGTCTGCTGCAATCACTAAGGTTAAAACTATTTCACCTTGGCAAAAGGTGAGGTTAGAAAAACGCAAAGTTAGAAAACAACAAGCGATAGAACGCAAGTTGATTAAGCAAGTGCATCCATCACCTATTGGTCAAAGCATAGAAGTTTATCAAGAAGTAATAAAAGAACCAATAAAAGAAATAAGTCGTGAAGAAATGGTGCAACAAGCTGATAAAATAGGTTTAGTAATTGATAAGCGTTGGAAAGATTCTACTTTACTTAATCGTATTAATGAAACTATGGGAGTGTGATGGGATACACTAAACGACAATTCGTAGACGCTGCTCTTGAAGAAATTGGTTTAGCATCCTATACATTCGATATGCAACCTGAACAACTCGAATCAGCCAGAAGAAGGCTTGATGCGATGATGGCAGACTGGAATGCAAAAGGCATTCGTTTAGGATACCCTTTGCCATCTAGTCCTGAAGATGGTAGTTTAGATGAAGAAACACTTGTACCAGACTCAGCCTATGAAGCAATTATTTGCAGTTTAGGAATAAGACTTGCTCCTAGTTATGGCAGAGTAGTCATGATGGAAACTAAAGCTACTGCAAAACAGGGCTATGATATTTTGTTACAACGAGCAACATTCCCACTTGAGAAACAACTGCCAGCTAGTATGCCAGCAGGTTCAGGTAATAAACCTTGGAGAGTCTACGACAATCCATTCGTCAGACCACCATATTTCCCTGTGGATGCTGGTCCTGATGGCCCATTAGAATATTAAGGATAATCATGCCAACAATTAATCAACTTCCTGTACTCAGTACAATATCTAGTGGAGATCAGTTACCTGTATATTCACCGAATAATGGCGATGCAAGAAGAACATCAATAGGAAGTCTATTAACATTCTTCCAACAAAGTTTTGCTTCTCCAACAGTTTCAGTTAATTTATATGTACCTACTGCTGGCTTTAATATAACAGTACCAACTCCAGTAAGTAATCAGCAATGGATGTTAATTCAACCTGCTGGAACATTAACAAGTGGCACGATTACATTACCTTTGAATACTGGTGTTCCTGATGGCACAGAAGTATTAATAACAACTACGCAAGAGATTACTGCTATAACTATTTCTTTAAATGGTGCAACTGCAATCTTTGGTTCTATAACTTCATTAGCTGCTGGATCAGCATTTGCAATTAGATATTATCAACCAACAAATTCTTGGTATGCTTTAACTACAAATATTGTATTAGCAACTGGCATTCAATCTTGGTTAGGAAATCCATCAAGTGCTAATTTAAGAGCTGCAATGACTGATGAGACTGGTACAGGTCTATTGGTATTTGCAACTAGTCCAACATTGACAACACCAACTATTAATAGTCCTACGATAACAACTCCTGCTCTTGGTACAGTAGCATCTGGAAATATAAGTGCTTGTACATCAACAAGCATGGTGATGGTAACTCCAGTATTGGGTGCAGCTACAGGAACAAGTCTTAGCACAACAGGAAATCAAGTTATTTCAAGTACAGGTAAGCATGGTTATGCCACAGGTTCAGGTGGAACTGTTACTCAAATAACTAGCAAAGCTACAGGTGTATTATTAAATAAATCTACTGGGCAAATTACATTAGATGGTGCTGCATTAGCTGCATCTACAACAGTTAGTTTTACTTTGACTAATTCAGTAATTGAAGCTGGCGATATTTTGATAATGAATCATATTAGTGGTGGTACGGCTGGTTCATATTTATTAAATGCTCAGTCTGCAGCAGGTTCAGCAAGTATCAATGTGCGTAATATCTCTTTAGGTTCGTTATCTGAGGCGATTGTCATTGCATTTGCTGTCATTAAGGCTGTAACTGCATAATGGCAACAAAATCTTCTGTTAATAGTGCTGGTGTATATACAAAGCCAACCATGCGTAAAAAGTTATTTGAGAAGATTAAAGGACAGGCTGTGCAAGGAACTAGTGCAGGAGAATGGTCAGCAAGAAAAGCACAATTATTAGCTAAAACTTATAAGGCTAAAGGTGGTGGCTACAAATGAAAGCTACTCAGAAAAGCCTCAAAGATTGGGGTGCTCAGAAGTGGACTACTAAATCAGGTAAGCCATCATCTGAGACTGGTGAAAGATATTTACCTGAAAAGGCAATCAAAGCATTAACAAGTGCAGAATACTCAGCGACTACTAGAGCAAAGCGTGAGGCTACTGCCAAGGGTAAACAGTTTGCAAAACAACCTAAAAAGATTGCAGAAAAGATTAAGGGTTTCAGATGAAAACTCCAGCCTATGCACGAAAAGAAGGACAGAACCCTAAAGGTGGTTTGAACGCTAAAGGTCGTGCTAGTGCTAAAGCTGAAGGCATGAATTTAAAGCCACCAGTCAAGTCTGGAGACAATCCTAGAAGGGCAAGTTTCTTAGCTAGAATGGCAGGGAATGATGGCCCAGAATACAAAGATGGTAAACCTACAAGACTGCTTTTATCATTAAATGCTTGGGGTGCAAGTTCAAAGGCAGATGCTAAATCTAAGGCAAAAGCTATTACTAAAAGAAATAAAAAATAATGCAGATACCTATTCTGAACGGAATTTATGTAGATAGCACTCCTGAACTGCGTACTAGTTATCCAGTCAATCTTGTGCCTGTGCCTAAAGAATCAGGGATTAGTTCAGGGTTTTTACGACCAGGTGATGGCATTGTTGCGAATGGAACAGGACCAGGAGTTGATCGAGGTGGCATAAATTGGAATGATGAATGCTATCGAGTCATGGGAACTAAACTGGTAGAGATTGCAAGTGATGGTGTAGTCACAATTTTGGGTGATGTTGGTGGTACAAACCTAGTAACATTTGATTACGGATTTACAGAATTAGCTATTTGCTCTAATGGCGAAATGTTCTTTTGGAATGGAACTACCTTAACCCAAGCAAACTATACAGCAGTAACTATTGGATTTATTATTGACTTCTGCTTTATTGATGGCAGATATATGATTACGGATGGTGAACGCTTATTCTTAACTGATATTGGTGATCCATTTACGATTGGTGCATTTGCATTTGAAGAACCTATTTCTGATCCTGATCCAGTCACTTCTTTGTTAAGATTACGAAATGAAGTCTATGCAATTAATCGATACACAATGGAAGTTTATGATAATACTACTGCAGCGATTCCTTTTCCGTTTCAAGTAATTAGTGGTGCTCAAGTTCAAAAAGGTTGTCTAGGAGTTCAGGCTTGTTGTGTTTATGTAGATAGAATTGCATTTTTAGGTAGTGGTCGTAATGAAGCACCGTCTATTTATGTAGGAGCTGCAGCACAAACTGAAAAGATTAGTACGCAAGAGATTGATAATTTACTCTTAGAATATTCAGAAGCACAATTAGCTGCAGTAAAAATAGAAGCACGAAACGATAAGAGTCATCAACACTTATATGTGCATTTACCTGATCGAACCATTGTTTATGATGCTTCAGCTTCACAAGCATTGCAAACTCAAGTATGGTTTACTTTGGTAAGTACAATCGTAGGTTTTTCTCAATATCGAGCAAGAAATCTAGTCTGGTGTTATGACAAATGGCTAGTTGGTGATCCTCAATCAACTAATATTGGTTATCTGGTGCAAGATACCGGTCACCATTGGGGTGAACAAGTCCGTTGGGAGTTTGGTACATTGATTGTTTATAACGAGGGCAAAGGTGCTTTAATGAAGCAACTTGAACTGGTTAGTCTGACTGGAAATGTAGAATTAGGAACTGAACCACAAATATCTACCAGCTATACAGTTGATGGGATAACTTATAGTCAAGATCGATTTATTTCAGTTGGAACTATAGGGAATCGTAAAAAGAGACTTTCATGGTTTCAGCAAGGCCACATGAGGAATTGGAGAATACAACGATTTCGTGGAGATAGTGATTCTCATGTATCTTATGCTCGTTTGGAAGCACAGATTGAGGCATTAGCATACTAATGGCATTCACTAAACTCAACTTAACCAGAGATCAATTATCGTCATTTTTGACTGATCAACAACAGATTAAGCAGTTTGAGTTATTGTTTCAAGCCGTTGATGTATTGCAAGTAATTGTAGGAACAGATTTTGAATATCAAGCAGATAGTGCATCAGCTTCAGCAAATAATGCTTTGGCTGAAATTGCTAGTTTGGCTCAAAAAACAGCAGTTGAAGATGCAGTTCTTAATGCTAAAATTCAACAGGCTTTAGATGCAATACCTGTCTTAGGACAAAATACTGCTATAAATGATGCTGTATTGAATGCAAAGGTTCAACTTAGTTTAGATGCAATACCACGATTGGCACAGTCTTTAGAATTATTAGCTTTAGCACCAATTCGTAATAATATTGAGTTAGAACACGATGTTGTAGGCATTTTGCCTTATGCTAATCAAACCCAACGAGTCAGGTCTAATCAGGTACTAACATGGCTTTCGATGTAATAACCCCTACTAAACTAGGACAGGCTGCAATCACTACTGGAGTGACTACACTCTATACAGTTCCAGCAAGTACTCGTACACTTTTAAAAGAGTTCAGTATTGCTAATACAACTGGTGCAGATATACCTGTTCGAGTATTTTTAGTACCAAATTTAGGTAGTGCAGGAACAAGTAATGCCTTTTTATATGATGTGCCAGTACCGACTGCAAATGCCTTACAATATAATGGGGTTGAGATTCTGAACGCTGGAGATACTATACAGATTCAAGCTACATCAACAGGTTTAACGATTATTGCTAGTGGAGCAGAAGCTATTTAAGGAGATATTATGGCAGTTACGATTAAGGTATTAATACCACCAAAACAAGCAGAAGGTACGCAAACAACGCAATATACTGCGACTAATTGCAAAGCGATTATTGATAAATTTACAGTCACAAATACTACTGCTGGAAATGTGACTTTTAGTGCAAACTTGGTTACAGTAAGTACAAGTGCCGGTGCTGCTAATCTAATTATTGATGCTAGAAGTATTGCACCTGATGAGACTTACACTTGTCCTGAGTTAGTTGGTCAGGCTTTAGAACCTAGTAGTTTCATATCTACGCTTGCAAGTGCAGCAACCAGTTTAACGATTCGTGCCTCTGGGCGAGAAATAACATAAGGAGAAGTTATGAAGGAATTTATGGTTATCCCTAGAGGATTTAATGGACTTCCAAGCGAGGAAGAATTCTTAACTAAGGCTGAGAATAATGCAAATTATATAGTTGCAGTTGAAGATTGGAACTATGGCCCAGAGAAGCCTAGTAATGATCCTAAGTCTAATCCTGAGTTTTATGTGGCTCTTGCTGATGCAATGCAATGCGACCCAAAAGATGCTAGACGGAAACATTGCTCAAACTGTGGATATTATGATAATTCTTTCATGACACAAGTTCGTATTGAACGAATCCCTATGGCTGGATACGATACTGGTTATGGTTATCGTGGACATTGTGAGAAACTGAACTTTATCTGTAACGATATGCGAGTTTGTCAGGCTTGGGAAGATGAAGAAGATGAAGATTAATGCTATAATTAAATCGCTGAGAATCCAAAGCCACCAGCAGCTTACTCTGAAAACGGAGTTTATATGCCAACGGTTACTGTAGGAATCACTCAAGAACATTTGTCAGATGTTTATTCTGATCCCTATATTACAAAAGTAGGGCATGATCATCGAGCATCTGCACCAATTAATCATCCAAATGTAATCTATTTGTCAGCATGGGTTGGCGATACATTTGCTGGTGCATTTATGGCTATTCGGTTCTCCTCTTTAGAAATCGAATGGCATTCTTTTCTTAAAAAGACATCAATACCTTATTCAAGAACATTAGGCAAAGCCTTTTTAGATTGGGCATTTAATGCTAATCCAATCACAAGGGTAACGGCTTATATTATTCAAGGCTTAGAAACTGCTAAAAATTATGGTTTAAAACTAGGTATGAAATATGAGGGTTGTAGAAGAAACGCTTGTTTACAAAACGGAGTGTTAAAAGATGTTTACATTCTTGGAATTACAAGAGAAGAATGGAGGTCAGCATGAGTTTTATTAGTGACTTTATTGGTAATACTATTGGAAGTATTACTGGTGCAAAACAAGCCGGTCAAGCTGCAGAACGAGCTGCACAAACACAAGCTGGCACATCTGAATTAGGAATAGCAGAACAGCGTAGACAGTTTGATATTGGAGTTGGATTAACTGAAAAAAGTGTAGCAGAGCAAAGAGCTGCTTTTGATAAGTTAGTAGCATTAATGTCACCTTATGCTCAAGTTGGAGTACCAGCTATAGGTGGTTTTGGAACTTATCAAACTGCAGGACTTGGTGCAGTTCCTACTTTAGAAAAATTTGCTGCAGTTGGTGCTCCTGCATTAGAACAACAACAAGCTATTGCTGGTTTACTTGGCCCTGAAAGACAAAGACAAGCAATCGCTGGTATTGAACAAGGTGGAGGTTATCAAGCACAAGTACAAGCTGGTGAAAAAGCCATATTACAACAAGCATCTGCTACTGGTGGATTAAGGGGTGGTAATGTACAACTTGCTTTAGGGCAATATAGACCAGCTTTATTACAACAAGCAATAGAAAATCAATATAGTAGATTAGGTGGTTTGTCTGCATTAGGTGCAGCTGCTGCACAAAATTTGGCAACATCTGGTCAAGGTGCTACAGAATTTTTATCAAGATTAGGACAAGCTGCTGCTGCTGGTCAAGCTGCAGGTGGTACAAGTTCTGCCACTAATATTAGTAATTTATTAACTGGACAAGCTGCTTCTGGTGAAAGATCAGCAACAAATATTGCAAATCTATTAGGACAACAAGGTGCAGCAATAGCTGGTGGTCAAGTAGCTGCAGGAAATGTAAATCGTCAAACATTTGGTGATATTCTTGGAATTGCTAAAGTTGTTTCAGGAATGAAATTTTAAGGAAAATATATGGCTATTAATCCTTTACAACCTCCAATTAATTACATGGGTTCACAAATTAATCTTAGTGAGCAATTTTCTGGACTTGGAGAAGCACTACAACAGAGACAAGCTCGTACTCAATTAGAGGATCAACAGAAACAATATGTTACTGACTTTCAAGCAACAATTAATGATCCATCACAAAAGGCTTTTGCTAATTTATTAGCTAAACATGGTAGAAGTCCAGCTTTGGTTTCATCTATTGAAAGTGCTAGAAAACAATTTGGAGAGGAAAGAATAAAAAATGATTTCAATCAAGGATTTCAAATTTCAAACGCTTTACAAAACAATAATCCAGAAGTTGCAAATCAACTTCTTCAAGAAGTTATTACAGCGAAAACAAACTCCAAAGAACCATTAGGACTTTATGGACAAGTATCTGAATTTTTAAAAAATGGTGATACTAAAGCCGCACAAGGTACACTCAATTTAGCTTTATCTAATATTGATCCTGATCAATTTACAAAAATAGTAAATGCACGAACAACAGCCGAAGGAGCACCTAGTGCATTAACTAAAAAAATAGCAGATGCTGATAAAGCTGTGGCTGAAGCAAAAATTGCAGGAGAACAAGCAAAAAATGCTGAAGAAGTAGAAAATGCAAAAAGATTATTTGAAATAGCAAAAGCGAAAAAAGAAGGATTTGAAGCTCAATATAAAGAGCAAACTATCTTAGCAGATTTAGACAAAACTAAATGGGATACTGCAAATATAAAAAGTCAAGCAAATGAAAGAAATTTTTTATTAGGTGGTAAACGAGATATACAGAAACTTGAGATTGCAGAAAAAATACAAAAAATTGCTAAGGATGCTGCACCTGATATTTCTGAAGGAGCAAAGAAGGAAATTAATGGATTAGTAATGTCTTCCGTTGATTTAAGAAATTCATCAACTAATGCTTTGGGTTTAGCAAATAAAATAGAAACAATGGGTGGTGGTACAGGCAAATTTACTTCTTTTGCTGAAACAATTAAAACTGCTACTGGAAATCAAAATTCATTTACTGAATTACGAAACGAATATAACAGATTACGAAATTCAGTTGCAATTAAAAATCTACCTCCTGGTGTTGCTACAGATAAAGATATAAGTTTGGCACTTGAAGGACTTCCACCTCCAACAGCTAATGCAGCTACTATTGCATCTTTTTTAAGGGGAACTGCAAAATTACAGCAATATGAAGCAGCCACTAAAGATGCACAAACTGAATGGATTAGTTCTGTTGGTTCTTTAGGTAATACTAGAAATGATATTAGAATTGGTGAAACTTTAGTTCCAAGAGGAACAACTTATGTTGAATTTCAAGATCGATTTATGAAACGAAATGCAGAAGAATTAGCTAAGCAACAGGCTAGAGAAGCTATACCAACTCGTGGTTATATGAAATATGGACAACAACAATAATGGCTGAAATGAGTTCTATTGCTAGTATATTGAATGCCTATAATTCAGGCAAGATGAGTCCTATCGATGCAAAAGAATTTGAAGAGGATGTAAATGCTGGCAAGATCATGTTGCCTCGTGGTGGCAAATTAAAGCCTGTAGAAACAATTAAAACCACAGTTCAAGAAACAGTTAAAACAACAACACAAGAACCAATTTTATTACCACAAGCAATTACAAATGCTTATGTTAGTAATCAAATGTCAGAAAAAGATCGTAAAGACTTAGATGCTGATATTCGTGCTGGTCTAGTTCGTTTACCTCCTACCATTGGTGGAACTATACCTACTGATATTGGTGTTCCTTTAAAAACCGAACAAGGTATTATTGAACGACCACCTGAACCAAGTTTAGTACAAAAGATTATTGGTGCTGGTGAAGCTGGTTTATCTTTAGCTACAGGTGCAACAACAGGTGCTTTAGGCTTATTGGGTGGTATTGTAGAAGGTGCAATAAAGCAACCACCACCATCAGATGCTGTAACACAAGATGCAGCTAGAAGGGCTATAGAGCAAACTGCAGTACAAAGGGCTCAAGGATTAACTTATGCACCTCGTACAGCAACAGGACAAGAATATACCCAACAAGCAGGTGAATTTCTTGCTAGAAACTTACCTCCGATTGCACCAGTCACAGCACCAGGAGCAGTTGTTCAAGCAGTTGGGCAAGTTGTAGCACCGGCAAAAATTGCAGCAAAGGCTGGTGCAGTAACTACAGGACAAGCAGCTAAAAAGGTTTCTGAAGTTGTTACAGCACCTATCGTATCTGCTAAAGAATCAATTAAATCGATGATTACAGGAGAAGAAAAACCTCCAGTAGTTTCCGGTGCATCAGTTGGTGCAGCAGCTACACCAGAAGGAATTCGAAGGGCTACAACTGCTGAAAATTTACCTGTACCAATTACTTTAACAAAAGGTGCTGCAAGTAGAGAATCTGCACAATTAGCTTTTGAAAAAGAGCAAATGAAGTCACCATCATTAGGACAACCATTACGAGATCGTGCAGAAGAAAACAATTTACAAGCATTGCAGAACTTTGATCGTCTAATTGATTTATCTGAGGCTCTATCACCAGACTTAACAGCAACTGGAAGTGCAGTTACAAAAGCATTAAGTGAAGGTTATAAGCGAGCAAAAAATCAAACAAATATAGCTTATACAGATGCTAAAAAATCACCTGAGGCAAGTAATGTAGCTGATACAAGAACTGTTGTAACTTTAAAATATGGTGATGATGAAATACAAGGTTCATTAACTGATTATTTAAATAGTAAAATTACAGGAGTTCCATCTTCATCTGTTACTGATGCAGTTAAAAAAATCATGGTAAAGCAAGGAATTGCTATTGAAGATAGTAATGGTAATTTGATTGGTGTACCAAGTACAGTTGCAAAATTAGAAGAATTAAGAAAAGAAATAAGTGGATTAGCAAAGTTTGATGATAAGACAGGTTTACGAGATGAGACTATTGTCAAGAAAATTATTGATCTTACTACTGAACCAGTATCAGGGCCACTTTATCAAAAAGCTAGATCATTAAGAGAAACGCAAGCTAGGAAATTTGAGAATCGTGCCGTAGTAGCAAGATTGATTCGTAATCGTGCAGGTATGGATGATCCTCAAGTTGCTGTTGATCAAGTGTTTCAAAAAACAATTTTAGGTAGTTCTCCAGAAGAAATTACTTTTATTAAAAGAATACTTAATACAAGTGGTGAAGATGGTCAGCAAGCATGGAAAGAATTACAAGGTGCAACAATCAACCATATTAAGAATGAAGCTACAAAAAATATGGGAATGGGTGCTAATGATTTACCTATTGTCTCACCTGCAAAATTGCATCAAATTATTACGCAATTAGATAAGAATGGTCGCTTAGATATTGTTTTTGGTAAGCAAACTGCAGCCACTATGCGAGATATTGATGATGTAGTAAGATATGTCAATACAGTTCCACCAGGCACTTTAATTAATGCAAGTGGAACTGCAGGTACTTTATTAGCTGCTTTGGGTGAAGTTGGATTATCTGGTAGTTTAATTGGTGTACCAGTACCGGTCTTGTCAGGCATCAAATTTATTAAGAAATTGCGTAAAGAAAAAGCAACGAAAAAGCAAATTGCTGATGCGTTAAATGCTTTACCTCCAATGCCACCTAAACCATAATTATGATTAAAACTATTACAGAATCAGAGGAGTTTAAATGAGCCAATCAGTAGCTGTTCCGTATCCAGCATTTGCTGATATTGATGGACAACCTCTTGAAGATGGTTATATTAATATTGGTGTAGCTAATCTAAATCCAATTACAAACCCAATTAATGTGTATTGGAATAGTGGATTAACAATTACTGCTGCTCAACCTATAAGAACATCTGGTGGTTATCCTGTTTATCAGGGTACACCATCTCGTTTTTATGTAGGTGCTGATTATAGTATTCAAGTTAAGGATAAAAAAGGAACTGTAGTTTATACTTCACTTAATGGAAATTTAGGTTCTGTCAATGGAATAGTATCAAATTCAACAGGAACTGGTACTCAAACAATATTTACTGTTAGTTCTGAACCAAATTGTATTTATATAAATGGGGTTTATCAGAATAAAAATACTTATAGTTTCGCCAATGGTAGTGTAACATTTACTCAAGCACCACCATTTACATCAATAATCGAATTTGTCTTTGGTTAAGGAAAATTATGTTAAAAACAATATCATCCATTACAAACGCACTTGGTGCTTTGAACTATAAAGGCACATGGAATGCCTTAACAAACAGTCCGACTTTGGCTGATGGAACAGGTGCAAAAGGTGACTATTATGTGACTAGCACAGCAGGAACACAGACTTTTGGTGGCTTGCTATTATTCTTTGGTGTAGGTGACTGGATAGTTTATAACGGTGCAGTTTGGCAACGAGTTGAAGGTGGATCAGATGGTAATTTTGCAAATATAACCCTTAATTCTACCGATGCAGGTGCTAGTGCAGCTCCATTATTAGACTTATACAGGGATTCAGCAACTCCTGCAGCTTCAGATACATTAGGTGAAATTGAGTTTAATGGTGAAGATTCAGCAGGTAATAAACAACAATATGCAGTAATTCATGCTTCAATTTTAAGTCCTACTTCAGGCTCTGAACAAGGACAAATTCACTTTGAAACTGCAACTGGTGGTGCATCTACTGAAAAGATGATTATTGGTACATCTAATCTGGTGATTAACGAGATCGGTGCTGTCTTTAATGTACGAATTGAAGGTGATGCAGATGCTAACTTATTATTTACAGATGCTACAAATGATCGAGTTGGTGTAGGAACGATATCACCAGCAACAAAACTTGATGTTAATGGTGTAGTATCTGGAGCAAGTTTTATTCCTTCAAGTTCTTCAACTCCTACTAATGGAATGTATTTACCAGCAGCCAATACTTTAGGTTTTAGCACTAATAGCACAAATAGGGTTACTATAGACTCATCAGGCAATTTAGGACTTACAGCTACTCCTAGTGCTTGGAGCGCTGGCTATAACATAATGCAATTTTCAAATGCAACAGGTGCATTTATTGGTGGTAGTGGTTATTCAGCACAACTGGGTGCAAACGCTTATCTTAATTCAAGCAGTCAATGGACTGCTGGGGGGTCTACTTACAAGGCTTCAAGATATGAACAGTTTGATGGAGGACATTTTTGGTACACAGCACCAACAAGCGGTGGAAATCCAATAACTTTTACCCAACCAATGGCATTAGATAATAATGGATTATTACTTGTAAAAAACGCAAATAATACTGGTGCAATATGGGGAGAGTGTACAAGTGCATCATTTACAGATGCTATATTAAGAGCAAGAGCAGCTAGAAATACAACAAATGGTACATTTACTGCTATTGAATACTACAATACTGGTGCTGCTGCATTTAAGTTTTATGTGTTAGATAGTGGTGCTATTTACTCAACTAGTATAGTAATTACTGCTATTTCTGATGAAAGATTAAAAGAAAACATCAGAGATATTGATACTGGTTTATCTACTATCATGGCATTAAAGCCAAGGCGATTTGATTGGAAAGAAGGACAAGGTCAAGATAAGAAAAATGTTGCTGGTTTTATTGCACAGGAATTTGAAAATGTATTTCCTGAGTGTGTAAGCACCTCAAAAGCTGGTGGTGATGGAATTGAATACAAAAACATTAATCATGAAACATTAATACCAACTCTTGTAAAAGCAATTCAAGACCAACAAGCACTCATAGAATCATTAACAAGTCGATTAACAGCATTGGAAAATAAATAATGTCTTTAACAAAAGTATCTTATTCAATGATTGTTGGTGCTCCAGCCAATGTAATGGATTATGGTGCTGTGGGCAATGGAACAACGGATGATACAACAGCAATTCAAGCTGCTATTGATAGTGGTGCAAAATCAGTCTATTTTCCTCAAGGAACATATTTAATTTCTGCAACTTTAGCAATTAAAGACAGCGATAGAAATTTTTTCGGTGATGGTGGACTTGGTTCTTCCCCGATAATTCAAGCTAGTGCAAATACTTTCCCAATTTTTACAGCAAAAGGTTCTTATCCTCAATCATTACTATCATTTAGTAATTTAACTTTAAAATACGGCACTTATGGGTTTGTCTCAGATGTAGCGTTATCAGGTGGAATTGGTATTTTAGATCGAACCACTTTTATTAATATTAGATTTAGTCTGCAAACAGTTGGTGGTATCTATGGTGGTATAACGCAAAAAATGATTATTGGTAAAATTGAAAATTGCCTTTTCAGTTATTGTGTTAGTGGAATTACATCTTTAGGAGGTAATTTTTCAATTTGGGCTATTGATAACAATAAATTTGAAGGATTAAACAACAGCGCATTGTATATTTACAACGTCAATGATGGTCAATATAGTGGCAGCGTAATTAATGTACGAAACAATCGTTTTGAAGCAAACAATGGTGTTACTTCAGGGTATTTTTGTTGCGATTTTCGATCAACTGAAAATTTGAACTTTGAAGGCAATTTTTTTGAAGATGTAACTTCTAACGTAATGCGTATTTATGGACTTTACAACTTTTCTATTAATACTAGAATTGTAGGAAACTTTTTTGGTGTTAGTGGTGGTGCTAATTTAGTAGTTGATGATGGTGTAATTGGGCTTTGTATTGAATACAATGATTTTTTAACTGGAAATATTACACGACTTGCAGCACCAGGAGCAACAATACAAAATATATCTATCTTTCAAAATAGAGCTCTTGGAAGTATTGTTAATTTTTTAGTGGGCGATATTATTAATTGTGATCGACAACTATCTTGGACACCGGCAATTAAACCTAATGGAACGGGAACGGCTTGGACTGCAACAGTAGATGGTCGTTACAATATATCAAATGGAACAGTAACAGCTAGAGCTTCTATTGCTTATACTGTAAAAACTGGAACTACACAATTTGCTTATTTGATAGGTTTGCCAACACCAACAAATTCAACGTATCCAATGTTTGGTGTTTCTATTAATGGTGACACAAATATTTATTCAATGGAGTTAAATAGCACTACAGGATATGGAACATTCTATAAAAATAATAGTAGTGCTAGTCCTGGTGGTTTAATTGGAAGTGAGTTAGGGCCATCAACAGGAACTATTCAATTTCAAATAACATATAGTATTTATTAAAAAAATTAAGATGATTGTAGATTTTCACAAGAAAGGGTTTAATCATGGCACAGAATAGTCAAATTGCATTTGCACCAATGGGGGAAACGGTAGTAGTCGCTGCTGCTGCTTCTGCACCAACTGGAGTTCAAGCACTTGTTGATGCAAGGTTTGATGCACAATCAACAGGACAATATCGAATCATTAATTCAAGTTCTAATATTGTATTTTTAGGAGTAGGCTCAACTGCTGCACTAGCGACTGCGAATGCTGTTGCACCGATAGCTGGTGATCCAAGTCCTGCGATTGTATTAGTGCCTGGTGCTGTTGAAGTCTTACGATTTACTAGAGAAGCATACTTTAGTGGATTAGCTACAAGTGCATCTACTGTATACATCGTACAAGGCGAAGGTATGTAATGGCTGAAATTGATCCTGTAAAAGTTGGTGTTATGTGGCAAAAGATGGAGACTATGGAACGAGAAGTCTCTGAATTGCGTACTGATGTCAAAACACTATTAGCTATGGCAGAACGGTCTAAGGGTGGCTTGTGGACTGGGATGATTATTGTCTCAGCAATTAGTTCTTTAATAGGATTTTTCTCGCACTACTTTACTGGTAAGTAATGGACTTACTAGACACTATATCAAAGATGTCTAGTCTCTTAATAGCGTTTGTTACGCTAGTGATTGTCTTAGCAAAAATGCACAACCAGATCGCTGTTTTAGAGGAAAAGGTGAAGGCTTTATTTGACTTGGTAAACAAAAAATGATGCCAGATGGATTCTTAATTGAAAAACTAGCACCTGCACTTGGTGGTTTATTTGGTGGATTAAGTCTAGCAATGTTCTGGACTCCTGAAAAACTACAAGAAAAAGGTAAGGTTGCATCGGTCTTTATTGCCGGTGGTATTTCTGCAATGGCAGGCTTTGCATTCACAGGAATCGCTGCTGAAAAACTAGGCATTAATCCTGAGAAATTAGATGTATTAATTGGATTAGCGTGGGTGCTTGGTCTGTGTAGTGTTGCTGTCATTAATTGGGTATCTAATTACATGGTTAAGCGTGAACACATGGACATTAGTGAAGTGGCAGACGAGATTAAACAAAAAAGAGCAAAGAAATGACACTAATTCATTGGCTCATGTCTATCTTGGTTATTGAACTAATTGCAGTCTTTGTAGTAGCTTTCTTAGCGTTTAGTGGATTCTTTACAAATATGCGTATGCTATCTAAAATTGGTATATTTGTCATGACAACAGGATTAATGGTGCAAGTTATGCGTTCATTACATTACTTTGAATATGGTGCATACCCTATAGATACTTTGTTTCCTCTTTGGATAACTAAAGACATAGGTGCATCTATTATCATATTTGACTTAGCATTACTTCATTTTAGAAAGGTTAAATAATGTTTGGAATAGACGATATTATTTCTGTGGGAATGAAAGTTTTGGACAAGGTAATACCTGATCCAGAGCAAAAGGCTAAAGCACAGTTAGACTTACAAGAACTTGCTCAAAAGGGTGAATTGGCTCATATACAAGCAGATATTGATAAATTCAAGGCAGAGGTAGAAGATCGTGATTCAGCTAGAAAGGCTCATGCAGAAGTTGCTACAAGTGCCAATTCAACACGATTAGACAAGGCTGTAGTGCCTGTTCTAGCACTAGGTGTAGTAGGGTTAGCATTTATGTTAATAGCAGTTCTAATGTTTGTAGATACACCTGATAATCAACAGCAATTAGTTATCTTTGCATTAGGTTTTGTAACAAGTGCTGCCGGTCAAGTGTTATCATTTTATTTTGGATCAAGTCAGGGAAGTAAAGATAAAACTAAAGAAATAGAAGGGTTAATGAGAAAATGAATATATTTAAAAGTAAAACCGTTTGGTTTGCAATCTTAATCGCTGTATTGTCTATTCTGCAAGGATATGTTGGACTACTCAGTTCACCAACTTTACAGATGGCTGCAGGTGTATTTATATCTGTAGGTATCGTAGTATTGCGATTCTTAACAACTCAACCATTGTCTGAAAAATGATAGAAAACTGGGATAAATCGTTTGATATGGTCATTGCCCACGAAGGTGGATTTACTAATGATGAAAGAGACCCTGGTAATAAGTTACCAGATGGTCGTAAAGGCTCTACTATGTGGGGTTGTACTCAAGCAGTTTGGGAGAGATACCTAGGGCATGAAGTAACTCAAGACGATATGAAAGCATTAAAGAAGGATGATGTTAAACCTCTTTATAAGCGAGACTATTGGGATGCAGTAAAGGGTGATGATTTACCTACTGGGGTGGACTACGCAGTTTTCGATTTCGCAATTAATGCAGGCCCAATGGCAGCTCGTAAAATGATACAAAGAGCATTAGGGGTTAATCCAGATGGTGCGATTGGTGCAATTACTTTGAAGGCAATTCAAGAAGCTGATGGATTAGAATTACTTGATAAGTTTAGCCAAAGCAAAGAAGCCTTTTATAAAGCCTTACCTACATTTAAAACCTATGGTAATGGATGGTTGAAGCGTGTAGCTGATGTTAAATCATATGCCTCAACCATGATTGGCTAATTACCAGAACCAATTTTTAAATAACATCCACCAAGAAACCTCTTTTTTAAGGAGTGCTTCTTGGAGATTAAGCATATCTCGGTCATTCTCAAAATATGCTCTAGGTTGGCAATTAATCCCTATTTGTAAACCTGTTTTAGTTGTGTATGGAGTCATGGTTTGGATACCAATCTATACATTTTAAACTTGCGACTTTCATGCCATCTATCTTCAATAATGTAACCCTTGGCACGAAGTTCACCAACTCTAGTGCTTAACTTCATCGTTCCAGCTTTATGAAGTGCATCAAGAGGGCTAATCCATTTGGCAAGTGCAATAACAATCAATTCATATTGGCTCATCATGTTCTCCTTAAAATGGGACATCTTCAGGTATATCATTCAAACTTTTAGGAAATGGGTCTTTTATAGGTTCAGGATCGTTCAAATAAGCAATCAGGCAACCATCTTTTAAACTAAGTAAAGGGATAGTCTCTAGCTTTAGCATGAGGCCATTCTTAGTCTCTAGAATAATTCCTATTGATTGATATTTCTTCTTTGCCTTACCATCTTTATCTTGGTACTCAGATACTGCTGCCTTGATGTAATATTTAATAGCCATTTCATTCACCTTTCATTAGACTTGCTTCAACTTCTACTTCATTCAAGAACTTCAAAACTTCTTCTTCAATCTTCTTAATAAATTCTTCTTCTCTCAATACTTCCTCTATATACAACTGTGATCTAGGAGGCATACGAGGATCAAATGATACGAACCAGACCGACTTAGCACCTGTACATGACATTTGTGCTTGTATTTGGGTATAGTATTTAGATGGGCATCCATCCTTAAAATATGACCAATGTACTGCACTCTGATATGGGCATTTTAATTCGAGTAAAGAATCACCAATAACCCCATCAGGACTACAACCAAAGTCTTTAATCGTAGGATGATCGACAAATGTTACTTGATCTACAAATACATTATGAGCAACCTCAAACGCTGTTCTAGCAGTCTGTTCGTTATCTGTACCCCATTGCATTGCATCATTGTTATACGAGGCTTCTATAACCCCTGTAACCCTTTGCAAAGCCAATTCAATCAGATAATTTCCTCGTGATGCTGAAACACCAGTCTTTGTCTTTGCCATGACATCGGCAACCCTACTAGCTGTAACCTTGCCTTTTCTGATTTGTAGCCAAGCATCAGTTCCCTGTTCTATCTCTTTATATTCAGTCATTTCTCACTCTCTTTCTTAAACATCTTGCAAATTAATTGCCATTCTTCAAGCGTAGGCAATATATCAGGGTTCATTATTAATTCACGCACCTGTGGTGAACAAGTATGTATTGAATGATGGGTGATTTTTTTACCACAGGCATCGCAAGGAAACCATATTTGTTCAGTTATGTATGCTCTTGATTCAGTCATTATTCACTCGCTTTCTTTAGCATATTTGAACTTTCAACATAGTAATAATTGACTACTCCCAACCATCCACCTACAACAACAACATTGACTAGGTATTCTGTGGCATTTACTACAAAAAATATTGTGGTTCATTTCTCACTCGCTTTCTGCAATATTGCTTTTGCAAATGTATAAATATCACATTCCTTGGGTGCTAAATGTTTATCCCGAATATCTGATATTTCCTCATAAGTTAATTCACGCATTCTGTACAATGGTGTTAGGTTAAACCAAGGACTAGGTGGTAATTCTTTAAACAAAACACCTTGGTCTGATATATAAGCAAATGGTTTCATCGATCACTCCTCTCTTGTTTGGCAGCTAAACATAGTTCAGCAAACTTTTTAGGGATGTCTGGATGCCAACCACCTATTAAGTTGCTACAGTTAAACTTAAACACTTCCTCTTTTCGACTGAGTTCAGTCATGTAAATAATGAAGCCACAGAATATAATCCACATTGCTATTACAAAAAAGAAACTTTTACTCATAAGACATCCTCCTTTTTATATTTTCGTTTGATAATAAAAGCTAGTTTCCTAAGTGCCAATCGTTCTATTTGCTCAACTTTATGCCTTGGAAGTTCAAGAATGTAAGCAACTTCCTCTTGAGTAAAATGATTATCATGCCTGTGTTCTTTCGAATTTTTCATCTAGTCTCTTTAGTAAGGATTCAAGGCGATGATTCCAGAGTTGCGAATCAACATTTGATGGCCATGTAACTAAATATTCTTTAATAGTTTCAGTAGCCAATAGATAATCTACCTCTTTTTGCTTATTTAATAAAGAGTCTATTTGCTCATTGAATGTCATATTAGTTCTGCCTTTCTTTTATCTTTGGCTTTAGAAATGCGATCAATGGCAGCCTTATCTTTTGATAGTTCTTTATACGCTTGTCCGTATGCACCTTTTAAAGTATCTATATCTAAGCACTCGCCTATCATATCTACCCAGTTGGTGCAGAGATCAGTTAGATCAGGAGTCTCCTCATCAATAGCATCACTTGGAAGATCAGAGCCAGCATAAACATACAATCCAATACCAAAACAGGCAATATTTTTAGCCAAGCATCTCATTTGTGAGTCACTAATTTTGCGTGAATCTGGTGATTTAGCAGCGTTATTTCTGTTATCCATGACCGATAATTGCATTTCTAAAGTCTTACCGAAAGCAGTAACTTCAGTCTTAACCATCATCGTATCGTTATAGATAATAGGCTCTAAGAACTTCCAAGTAGCTGTTGAATCGTTTTGCAAGAGAATGTCAAGTGCATAAGTCCAACTTAAATAAGTTAGTTGTCCTTTTTTCTCTGTGTGTTCGTTTACATTGATAAGTCTTAATTCGTTAAAAGTCTTCATTTAATTCTCCATTGTTGAATTCGTGTTCTGCTTGTTTTGTAGCTAATAAGTATGCAAAGTCATAGGTTTTTAAGTAAATGTAATTGCCTAAACCTTGCATATTGTTTTCGTTTACATAGTCAGCTACTTGTTGGTTTTCTTTAACTGTAAACTCAGAAACAGCCTCATTAACTAAGTTAGCTGGTTTGTAGTCAGTCTTGATAAGTTGGTTGATACGATCATCAATTAGTTCTTGTCCATCGTCAGATAGTGGGTCAATCCATAAGGTAGTCATTAAAAACCTCCTGTTTTGTAGATGTAGATAAGAGCCAAAGTAAGGCTCATTAGGACTGTAAAGATAGTTCCGTATATAAAGTCTTTCATGATTACCATTGCCCAAAAAATGTTCTAAAAGATTTAGCTGTTTCGTAAGTATTGAAGTCATTTAGTGAATTCCATACTGCATACAATTTGTCACCTCTTTGACTTTGACCAATCTCAATAATTTTTCCATCAATGGATTTGTAAACCTTTGGAAAACTATCGTCACCCCAATAACGACCACGCAGTTTAGTTAAAACATCGGTCTCTGACATTTCATAAGACTTGATTGGTTGTGCCCAAGAGTAAGTAGTTGGTTTAACTACATTTGGATGCTTTTCTTCAAAGTCAGCCAAATAAGCTAAATAGATGTCGTTCATTTGTCCCATTTCATTTCCCTTTCGTTTCATTTAATAAAATTTACTGCATGAATACACTTTAAATCATAAAATATCACAAGTCAATACATTTATTAAAATATTTTTATTTCTTTTTTGTTGCATTAAATCACAAAATCGTGATAAGATTTGGATTAAGGAGGATTTATGGAAGAAATTAAGAATATGTTACAAGCAGAATTTGGCACTTTAGATGAACTGTCAAAGCACTTAGGTGTTAGAAATACGGCAATTTATAACTGGATGGCTAGAGGACAAATACCTATTAAACATTTACGAAAACTAAACAATTTATCTCAGGGTAGATTGACAAAAGAGATGCTTAGACCTGACCTATTTGGAGAGTGATATGCACTACTATCAGCATAATATTGGAGACTATCGTAAAGATACAAGCCATTTAACATTGTTAGAACATGGGATTTATAGGCAATTACTTGATACTTATTATTTGGATGAACAACCTTTAACTAATGATATTGCGAAATTGATGCGTTCGCATAGCGTTCGCAATGCAGACGAACAACAATCGCTTCAAAATGTATTAACTGACTTCTTTGTATTGACTGAAAGGGGTTACATTCATACTCGATGTGATAAAGAATTAGCTCATCTTTATGCAAAATCAGAAAGTGCTAGGGCAAGTGCTAATGCTCGTTGGGCTAGAAAGAATAAGGGAATTGATGCGAACGCATTGCAAACGCAATCCGAAGGCAATGCAATCGGTATGCTACCCAATACCCAATACCCAACACCCATTAACCCAATACCCAATATAAATACTATTACACCTGAAGGTGTTAGTGATGAAGTCTTTAAAGATTTTTGTAAATTACGCAAAGGATTAAAAGCACCAGTTACTCAAACGGCAATTAATGGTTTAGCAAAAGAAGGACAAAAGGCTAATTTATCTCTTGAGCAAGTGATGATGCTTTGTTGTCAAAATGGTTGGAGAGGTTTTAAAGCTGAGTGGATTAAAGAGAAAAAGACAGTTGGGGAAAGAAATAGTACGGTCATGTCAGGCTTAACACGAGGAATTATAGGAGGAAACAAAGATGTCAGACTACTTGGAAAGTGATTTTTGTGACCCAGATCAAGGATTAGATTATTTATTTGCTCGAATGGGTGCTATTTATGGTGCAACCTTTATACGACATTGGGAAGGAGTTGATCTTGAGATTGTTCGAGATACATGGAAAGAAGTTCTAGGAATTTATTTAACTTACAGACCTAAACTTGATCAAGCCATTTATTCAATGGATGATACTTTTATTCCTAGTGCATTAGCTGTTAAAAAACTTTGCATGACTGGAGAACGAATCCCTAGTAAACCTCATTCTGAGATTGGATATAGTCCTAGTTATTCCTCTCAAGACAAAGAGTTTGTTAAGGAACAATTTAGGATTATGCGTGAAATGATTAATTCTAAAACTTACAAAGGGTAATTATGAAAGTATTGCCTATTAAAAGTGATGATTGTTATTCCTGGTTAATACAAAAACATTATGCAAAGCGTATTCCATCAATAAGTTATGCTTTTGGTCTTTTTGTAAACAATGATTTGATAGGAGTTGTTACTTATGGTATGCCAGCTAGCCCAAATTTGTGTATAGGTATATGTGGCAAAGATTATTCTGAGAAAGTTTTGGAATTAAATCGTTTATGTTTAATGCAAAATGAAAAGAATCAATCTTCATTTTTAGTTAGCAATTCAATTAAATTATTGCCAAAACCTACAATAGTTGTTTCTTACGCTGACACAGAGCAAGGCCATGTAGGGTATGTATATCAAGCAACAAACTTTATATATACAGGTTTATCAGCAATTAGAACTGATTGGACTATTAAAGGCATGGAACACAAACATAGTAGACATATTGGTGAGGGATTAGATTTAGAGCAATTAAAAGAAAAATATAAAGATGATTTTTATTACAAACCAAGAAGTAGAAAGCATAGGTACATTTATTTTCATGGTACTAAAAACGATAAAAAGGTTCTTTTATCTAAATTTTTATACAAAAGTGAACCATATCCCAAAGGAGACTCAAAAAAATATAACTCAGGTGGCAAAGTTGCAACTCAATTAATTTTATTTTAAGGAAAATATGGACTTTAAAAACTTAGATGAAGATGGTATTTCAGAAGCATTTACAAAATTAGCAACTACTGATCAAAAGCATGGCGAACTAGCAAGTCAGGTTAAATACCTTGAGGAAGCAATTAAACAAGCCAAGGCTAGGGTTTTTTTGCATTCTGAAGGCACAGTAGCAGAAAGGCAAGAAAAGGCTATAGACAGCGTTTTATACGACAATGCAGTCAAAGAATGGATAAAGGCTTACAAGCAATTTAAGATATTGGACAACGAAAGAAATACAACGGCTAGAATCCTTGATATGTTTCAGACACTTAGTGCTAACCGAAGAAAAGGAATGTTATGATTGATCATCCATTTTTGATATTGCATCATCTTTTAAAGAACTATTCAGATGCTTGTAACGAACAACAGTATGCAAAAGCCTACGAAATAGCGATTGATATTACAGATCAGGCTCAAAAGTTAGAAGATATTGCTCATAAATTGCAGGATTATGAATAAAGCACAGAGGCAACACTATGACAAAGTTGCACGACTTGGCTGCAGTTTGTGTCGATTTGTTTTAAAAATTGAAGACAGTCCCTGCCATTTGCATCATATTCGTAGAGCTGGCAAGAGAAAAGATGCACCTGTAATTGGATTATGTCCAATCCATCACCAAGGAAGTAATACAGGGATTCATGGCCTTGGCAGAAAAGCATTTGAGGAGTTGTATTCAACAACGGAAGAAGAATTATTAGAATTAACATTGGCTATATTATGATCACATTCCCTTGGTATCCTAAAGAACTAAACCCCAATAGTAGTTGTCATTATCACGAAAAAGCTAAGAAGAAGGCTATTTACAAAGATATTTGCTACTGGACTACAAAAGAGGCTAATATACAAAAAGGTGATTACTCAGAGCTAAGTATTGTCTTTTACAAACCAAACAGACGATGGATGGACTTAGATAATATGTTAGCCAGTATCAAGTCTGGGCTGGATGGAATGTGTTTGGCTCTCGACATGGATGATAGGTGTTTTACAAAAATTACTGTAGAAATTGGACAAGAAATAGCTGGCATGATTAAAATTGAGATAAAATAAACTATGCAAATCAAAGAAATAGAAGTATCAAAGCTTATTCCTTACGCTAATAATTCAAGAACTCATGATGATGCTCAAGTAGCACAATTAGCAGCATCTATTAAAGAATTTGGTTTTAGAAATCCTATTTTGGTTGATGGAGTAGGAATCATAGCCGGTCATGGTCGATTAATGGCAGCAAGAAAACTTGGATTAAATAAAGTTCCAACGATTGATTGCTCAGACATGACAGAAACGCAGAAAAAAGCTTACATTATAGCCGACAATAAACTAGCATTGAATT
>Ga0209191_1000705_pt1 | contig 24583 bp, 13 predicted proteins | sample S_130626_EF_Meta_FD_187320 | JGI IMG/M metagenome (GOLD analysis project Ga0209191, IMG submission 187320) | Freshwater microbial communities from Lake Simoncouche, Canada to study carbon cycling - S_130626_EF_MetaG (SPAdes) (version 2) | ecosystem: Environmental > Aquatic > Freshwater > Lake ...
CTATTAGCTACTGTAGCAAATACAGCATTAGCAACATATAATTGGCTTTCCTGCTTACCATATGCATAAGTTGCATTATTAGATGTGGCTACACTTAGTTGACTTTCTTGCTTACCATATGCATATGTTGCATTATTAGCTAGGCTGATCGAACCAAGAACACTATTAGCTACTGTAGCAAATACGGCATTAGCAACTCTTAATTGAGATTCTTGTTTACCGTTTACGTAAACAGAATTGTTTACGCTTAATTGAGATTCTTGCTTACCATATGCATATGTTGCATTATTAGCAGTTTCAATTGATCCAAGAACATTTTGAGCAGTTGTTGCAAAGACAGCATTAGCAACTCTTAATTGAGATTCTTGTTTACCATAAGCATATGTTGAGTTATTTGCAACAAGAGCACTGTTAGCATTAAGTTGACCTTCTATCTTGCTATTCAAATAAGTTGCATTATTAGCAATTGCAATTAAACTTAGTGTTCTAATGAAATCATTATTAACGTATAGACCAGAAGCATTTGCAATAAGACCGTCTTTGGCATTAACTGCAACGTCATCAGTATTAACAGAGATACCAGCACCAGAGCCTACAGCAAGTGTACCGCTGACAGTTATTGGAGAACCAACTAATCCATTGCCACTTGTGATGCTTGTTACAGTACCACTATATTGATCCTGTGTTGCAAATACAATTTGTGATGTATTAGATGACACAACAGTTGTACCACGACCAACAAAAAGAACATCATTATTAGATAATGTTGAACTTGTAAGACGTAGGATACCAACATTTTGAACAGTATTAGAAACACCGATTAGCTTGTATATTGTTTTTGTGTCACCAGACCAATATACGTATGATCCGTTTGTAGATAGAACTTGATCAGCAGTACCAAATGTACCATTAGCAAAAATTCCAGTAATCACCGCATTGGCAATTATTGCTTTTCCTACATTAGCAGTTGAAATTCTTAATACGCCAGTTGATGGTACGAATGAAAGCCCTCCATCAGCAACAGCAGCATTAGCCCATGATCCAGTTACGCTGTTAGACATTGGGAAATACCAAGTACTAGTACTAGTATTATTCTGTGTTAGTGGTAAAGCAATACCCGGTGGGTTTGAAGTCCAGTATATGCCAGTACTATTTGATGCGAGAATTTGACCAAATGTACCAACAGAACCATTAGCAATTAAAACACCAATTTGTGATCTATTAACTGTTGTATTGGAGAAGAATGCGCTGTTTGCAACATCAGCACCAATAACTAATGGAGAAGCCCATGTGCGTCCTGCAAGATATGTAGAGTTGTTTGCAATCAACGCAACATTAGCATAATTAGAATTATTAGCAATGTAGGCAAACTGTGAATTTGTTGCATAAACAGAAGCATTGACGCTTAACTGCGCTTCTTGCTTTCCATATGCATATGTTGCATTGTTTGAAGTGATCGTAGCAATATATGCAGTATTTACAAACGTCCCATCTCCATTAGCAGTAATTCCACTATTAGCATTCACTTGATAATGTGTATTATTTGATGATAAACCATAACCAGCACGTGGAGCAACAGTTAAACTATTTTCCCAATAAATTCCAGCGCCGTTTGAAACTAGAACTTGACCAATACCGCCTACTGATCCATTAGCAAATAACTTATTGATATAACTGTTACTGCTTACTATAATATCAGTAAACGCACCTTGATTGGCGGTTAGTGTCCCAGTTGATGGTGTGAATGATAGACGAGTATCAGAAATGACAGCATTTGTCCAATCACCGCTTGCACTATTTGACATTGGAAGATAATACTTAATTGAAGAAGTATTATCTTTTGCAATTGGTAAAAATGGTGCATACCAATAAGTACCACCAGCACCATTAGCAGCTAGGAACTGACGAGCAGTACCGCTTGAACCACCCGCAATAAGAGTATTAATTGTCAATTTATCAATAGTTGCTACGTTTGCAATCAATCTACCATCAATTGTAATTTCACCATTTGCATTAGCAGTAAGGAATGCAGTTGTTGTATTAATATTTTGAGAATTTGTTGAGATGACAGTATTAGCTTTACCAATAACAAGTTGCTTAGTATTTTCTTCCCAATACAAAACTACATTGTAATCACTATTTGAAGGAGATGTGTAACGCTGAAAAACAAATCCAATATCATTGAATGGAGTTGCTTGACCATCATTTAAAATAATAAAAGTATTGTTTGTTGTGGTGATTGAAGTATTGACAACAGTCATTGTGCCATTGACAGTAAGATTATTAAGTACTGTCACGTTTGTGAAAATACCATTGCTTGCAACAGAGGTACCAATGTTGGCAGGTGATGCCCATGTACGACCTAGAAGAAAGCTTGAGTTGTTTGCAGCACTTACAGAAAGTTGGCTCTCCTGCTTACCATAAGCATAGGTAGAATTATTTGAAAGAGCAGAGTTAGCAACCGATAGTTGAGCTTCTTGTTTACCATAAGCATAGGTAGAGTTATTTGAAAGAGCAGAGTTAGCAACAGAAAGTTGGCTCTCCTGCTTACCATAAGCATAGGTAGAGTTATTTGCTGTTACAGAAAGTGATGCGGAAACTGAGTTTATGGCAAATGTAGCAGCATTAACAGAAAGCTGAGCTTCTTGTTTACCATAAGCATATGTTGAGTTATTTGCAGTATATGCAAAAGTTGCGTTGGTTGAGTATACTGAATTGTTAACAGAAAGTTGACTTTGCTGTTTTCCATTCATGAATAAAGTATTATTTCCTGTAAAGGAAAAATCAACATTTGCTGACTGTATTAAACTCCAAACGCTTCCATTTGAAAAATATATTTGTTTGTCGGTGTGATATATAATCATACCACCATAAAGTGATGGATTAAGCGTACCTTTGTCTATAGGATTTGCTTGCCCAATAAAATTATTTTTGCCTGAATTATATTTTAATCCACTCACTTATCAATACTCCGGGTATGTTTCACGCTGATTAATAATATATGTAAAGTGCACGACAGCATGGTTTGCAGATGGGCTACCTGTGTTACTATCACAAGCAATTTGTAATTTTTCACCTGTCATCAGAATTTGTCTATCTAAAGAAATGTAAAGAAAGTCATTTGTTGGAACAGGAGCAGACTTTATAATATTATAGGTGTGACTATCAGTACTAACAACTCTCGCAGAAACAGTGATATCAGCAGTATGCTGATTGGTTACTACAAGACCTGTCATGATGGCAGCAGTATTTACAAAGCTTTCAGGAATAGGACCATTGGCACGAATCTTCCAGCGAGGAACATCAAGGATAGTGAAGAAGCTGGAACCCTGTAGTTCCATGCGTGTAACTTCAAATAAATTTAGTGGTGGTTTCGCTGTTTCAATAACTGTATTACTTAAAGCCAATTTAGCCTCCTATTCCGACGATTAATGGAAGAACAATGTTTTGCACACCACGAGAGAAAGCTTGTCCTTCAATAACGCTTCTTTCGAAATCTACTCTGATATCTTCACCTAGATATGTATCACCTTGTTCTGTGGAGAATGTAGCAAACACAACACCACCATCTGACTTGTATATAGCAGTCTTAGGATCAGGGGCTTGAGACGTACCACGTTGTGAATATGGAAGTGAATTATAGTTAACACCAGAACCAGCATATGAGAACTGTTCGCCTGATGCTTCAATACGTGAACGGAATGTAGTGACATATGGAGTGACGTTTGCAACAACAGTTGAAATTAGTGAAAGTAATTCACCCACCATAGTTGTAGAACCAGTTTCACCGCCAAAATATCCTGATGATCTTGCTACAATTTCTTGACGAAGTTGTTCCCAACAATCAATATAGATTTGTTTATATGCTGTATTAGCAATAAATTCTACTTGACCATTAACTGAATTTGATGAAAACAAACCATATGTAAAGTAAGTTGCGCCCTTATCTTGTCCGCTCTTTAGATCGTCTACTAATTCATTAATCAGTGTGCGTGTGTCACGGCTAGTAAGGTTTGCTAACGCAGAAGTATTTATATAAGTATTATAGTTATTAACTGTTGGATACCTTGTTGTCATCAAATTAGATACGATACTATCGATATCGTTGTTGACATAATTAGCAAAGACAGGAGCAGTTTTTAAATTACTTGGATTTAAAACACCATTAATTTTAACAGCATAACGGAAACTTGTAGCTGCAAAGGCATAGTCACCAAATGAACAGTTTGAGTTAGTAATTGTTACCTGACCACCAAGGTGGGTCCATACACCAACTCTTGACCAGTTGGTAAATACAGAAACCAACTGTAGAATAGCATCATTAACAATAGCGTAACCAACACCATTAGGATTAATTGCTGTGAAAGAGTCAACAACGATTGATCTTAGTGGACTATCTGGATCAAGAACTGAAGCATCAGCATAGATGTTGCCTTGACCTACAGGCACAAAAGGATTGCCAGTATTACGATCAATTGGTGCAGTCATTTGATTGTAAGTAAAATTATGAATTGATGAGCAGTCTGCTATGTACGGTGAGCGAGTGATAATCGCACCAGGATTAAATGCAAACGCATAACCCTTCTTTGGTGGACCACTAACAGCATCAACATCCATCGTAGACCATATGGCCTTTTCATGCTTCATGCCGCTAAATGAGAAACCACGAACCTTGATACCACTATTAACAAGGAACATATTGTTCTGTTCTTGACCAGCAGGTAATCTTAGTGTGGTTACACGAAGATCATACCCATATAGCGCACAATTTTTTGGAATTACTGTATTTGGTTGAACTTCATATTCACCTGGGTGAACAACAACAATACACGATTCGCCAGTAGCGGCAGCAGCAGTCAGAGCAGCGCCAATGGTTGCCTTTGACTTATACAAGCTTGTGCCACTGTGAGTATCATTACCACCCATAGTAACGTAGAATGTGCGCTCAATTGATTTGTTAGGTGTGATTTGTGATAGTAGTGCTTGAAGGATGCCAGTATTTGACCATGATCCTGTACCAGAACCACCAACCTTTAAATAAAAGTCATTTTTTAATACTGTAGGATCGTTATATACTAAGGCAAGTGAATCAGCAGCATAATAGAGATTAGCATTTAAAACTGAGGTATTAGCAACAAACCAATCAACTTGTCCAAGACCAGCAGCAGAAAGCACATCAATAGCCGATTCAAGACCATTGACTTTTGGAATATCTATGTTACCGACAATAATCTTACCAAGCTTGTCAACAGCAAACTTACTGAAACCTGCAATTTGCAAGTCAATAAGTCGTGAGTTAACAGCAGAGTTAATGTCCGATACATCCATTTTAATAGCGGTATACTGGAGACTGTTGTCATTCCATGTATCCGTCATACCATAAATTTTAGTTGACACTCTTGCTTCCTCTTATCTTTATTCTTTATGTATTTATTAAACCTAAATCAAACATTTGGTGCTTTTGGCCAAACAACTTCATTTGGATCAGAAAAACTTGTTGTAATGTCTCGTAACGCTTGTCTATATTCAGCCCATGCTGTTTTGTTTCCCGGCCAATCTGGCATTTGAGTATAATCAGACTGTGAAAGCAACTTGTTTCTAGTTTTCCTAATCATTCCCCAAGAAGCTTGATGTTGTCTTGGTTTGAGAACTAATTCTCCATCTTCAAGAACTAGGATATTTCCTTCTTCATTCATACTAAAAAGAAAGTGTTTATATTCATCTTCTGTAATCTCAATTGCATCATCAGGAATTGGAACCCCTGCTTCACTATTATAAAATCCCTCACTACTCACACTAAAATAAATTGTCATAAATTAAAAGCCCATTGCAATCCACCAAGCAGTTGTGTTTACGTTTTCTGTTGTCCAAGTTTGGAAGTATGAAGACCCTACTGTGATTACTGTGGTTGAGTTTTCTGAAGCACTATTATCACCAACTTTAACGCCACCAGAAACAGTCACAGCAACATTTATAGTAGAGAATACTTGAGGAAAATATACAATTCCATAACTATCTTGCTTTGATGGCATTGATCCCCATTGTAATAGCATTCCATTTGGTAGTTTTACCCAATTTCCAGTACTTCCTGTTGTACTACCAACACCCACACCAGTACCAGTAGTAAAATCAGATAGCTTTACGTATGAATCGCTTGGAATTAAAATTTCTTTGGCATTAATTGTACCATTTGATCCAAGTGTGATAGCATTCGTACCAGACTTGTTGCCGCTATAAACCTTAACACCATTTGTGAAGCGATGTGAAGAGAAGCCATCATTTAGATCGACAATATCGCCATCACCAGAGATAATAATACCGCCACCAGAAGCATTTCCAGTTGATACAGTTAAGCTTCCTGATAGTGAGGCAGCAGTAGCAGAAAAACCACTAGTACCAGACCATGACCATAGACCAGTACTGTCTACTGTGGCTGTACCATATGTGGTTGAGCCAAGATAATCAGTTACTCTAAACTTTGCATTACCTCCATTGGCACCACGAAGATTCAAACCACCTATAGTTCCTGTTGCAGGAGTAAATGATTCAATATATCCAGCAGTACGGAATGCAGTGCCATTGAGAGAAAAGGTAGGATCACCAGTAATAGAATATGATGCTGCCGACAATGTGGTAAATGCACCAGTATTAGCAACAGAAGAGCCGATACCAGCAGGAGCCGCCCATGTCTTTGATAAAAGCGTTGCAGAATTAGCAGAATTAAGTGTAGAAATGTATGTTGGATCAACAGAGACACCAGCAGCACCAACTGTAATACCTGTGCTTGCTCTCACTGAGAGATTACCATTCATTGTTACATCGCCAATTATACCATCACCACCCTGTACTCTCGTAACAGTACCAAGACCAGCGTCAGTCCAATATAGACCAGTTGTACCAATAGCTAAAATTTGGCCAGTTGTTCCGATTTTATTATTGGCAATGATCTTGATAGATGGACCAAAGGTAAATGATGTTGTATTGGCATAGATACCATCACCAACTTGAAAAGAAGCTGATGAGTAAAATGTGTTTGTATTAAACCTGCCGTATAGAGTAGAGTTACGATTATTAGTAGGCGAACCAGTAACACCACTAGTGCTATTAGCAGTGAGAACTTCACTAGAAAATGCTTCTAAAAGTTGATTGGTACGTGCAATCCACGAACCAAATGTATCTACCTGAATGTCAACATTTGCGACTTGTCTAGCCATAATTCTTCCCGTTTAATACTTGTTTAAGTAAATTTTTGACTTCAGTGAGTTCGCATTCTAACGAATACATTTTTTCTTGAAAGCTTTCCGCTTTCTTTTTTTCCTCACGTCTCGACAAAATCATTTTATAATAGTTATCATCTTTATTTATGATAGCGCCAGTATTGTCATCTCTCATGAATGTCATGCTGATACGCCTAATACTTGGATTTGATCAATCTTTGGCACAACAAATGTTGAGTCTGATAGGAATACAATTTTAATTTGCATTGAATCAAAACTATCAATTTCAACAAGTCCATTGTTATAATATCTTGAAATATTATTATTCATTGGATTATTAAAAGCAATGTTTGGATATTTCATCTTTGCAATTGACATACCATTACTGGAAACACTATTGCTTGTTATAACCGATCCAAGAATAATTGATGTATCTTTTACTTCCTTGGCCACTGCAATTGTATAGTTTTCTGGAAAAATTGAGCTATAAATTTTGATTACGTCATTATTAGCAAGATATGCTTTTGGATTAACACCATATGCTAATGCTGTATTACTTCCAAATGTTGTTGAAAATACACCGAGAACACTAATACCTTCTGAAGACGATGGAAGACCCAATTCATATTCAATGAAATTGTTTTGGTCTTCACTTGAGCTATATGTGTTAATGCTTGTTATGTATTCAAGTGGTGTCCATGACTTATCATCAAATGGTTCTGGGTCTTGTGAATTGTAAACTTTAGCATATACCTTGATATCTGTTCCTAGTGGACGATATGCTGTCATAAACATACGAATGTCTTCAGCGAAATGTTCTTTGGTGAAATCTATCTTTTTGGCAATATGTCGTGCAACAGCAATACCATTACCATTAACTTCACTGTCAATTAGAACACCATTCGAAGTTACAACATAAGTATTTGAAATTGTGTTCTTCATTGAGTACAAGTCAATTTGACCACCTTCGATAGAAGGTGATGTATAATAATTTGAATCAGCAGCGTTCAATTGAAGATGAGCATCAATTTTAATAGACTTATTATTTAACAATAGTGATGTATTGCTGTATAGATTATTATTTAAAATTTCTTGTGAGCGAGAAAGAATATGTGCATCATACTTATTAAGATTTTTTACACGAATATCGTTAATTTCAACTCTTTCGTTTTTGTTTGAAAAGCTATATGCGTCACCAGATTTAGCAGCAGCAGCAAAGTTGATATCAATCTTACCAGCAGCAGGTGTTTTAATATCACCCTTAATTTTAATTCTATCAATTGATAAAGTATCAATTGAATAGATGTTAGCCGATGCATTTGAATCAATGCCAATAATGGTATTGTTTATATCAAAATATAAAGTATTTGCTGTTGAGTAATTCAAGTATAGCTTATTAGCCAATTCATCCTTGTAGTATACCTTACCAACAACAGTCTTAAGATAACTAGAGCCAGTATTTGTAAATGGAACAGGATTCTTCATTACCATGGATGTGTTGTTTGATACAGACTTAACAAACACAACTTCTTTCTTTGTGCCATCTCCAAGAACAACAATTGGATCACCTTCTACAAGTGTGGTAAAGTTTGTACCAATACCATTAATAACGCTTGAGCCTCTTACTACTGATATCAGACCGCTGTTGTATGCATTATTCTTGTATACCCATTCACCACCAATGAAATTGCCTGTGCGACCTTCAATTGTGAAGAATTCATAGTTGGCATTAACAAATGTCTTGGTTGTCTGAGTTTCAGTATACTTTGCAGCATTGATCTTGAATTTAAGATCGGTATCAGATAATGCCTTGAACACATCTGAGTTGTTTTTCAAGTACATTTTGCCGTCCTTCACGATATTACTACCAGGCGAAGGGTTATTGGTACCTACAATCTTGTCTCCTGTTTTGTTTACCCAGAATTCATATGAAGGATCATCACATGAGATTACGATACCATAGAACTTACCTGTGGCAAGCTTAACTGGCTTATTGAAACCAAAGGTGACAGAAGTAGAAGCATCGCCAAAGGCATATACTTCATCATATTCTTTTCGTGAAATAGATTCTACGTAGCACTTTGAAAGAACTGGTTGATCATTCTCAACATCACAGATTTTTACGGTAATACCTGGTTTTAGATTACCAGAAATGTTTTTTGATGGATTTGGTTTTGCCTTAACATAAAGCTCAATTGATGTAATTGATACTTGGCTTGACTTACCGACGATATCAGGATCGGCATAGAATGTTTGAATAATATTATATTCTGGTGTGGTAAAATAGTCAGTTGCCGAAGTTGATGTTGATGTTGCTGTTACAACAGGAGTATTCTGTAGAGCAATCTGACCAGCAACTGGTGTCTTTTTAAAGTAGACATACATGGCTTCACGAACATATAACGGAAGATTAATATTAACAGTAGCAGTTGAAGAATTGTCTGTAGTCTTTACAGTAAGAACTTTTGGACCAGCAATGAGTGAAGCAATCGCAGCAGCCTTTTCAATATCCGTTGTTGGAATGATTGAAGGCGAGAAGTAAAAAGTAAATGTAATCATACCATAAAGATTTGATAACAGACCTTCACCCAATAGGCGACTGTCTTGCTTACACATACTTGTAACATCTACTCCCTCAAGATATACTTTGTGAACTGTGCCGGGTTTCAGACCATATACAGAAGTCTGAATTGCCTGTTCAGCAAGGATATAATTCGAGTTGATAAACTCTGTAGGAAACACATTAGGAATACCATAGATTCCTAAGTTGTAGTAGTAGTACAGTGAGTTTAAAATATTAATAGTCATTGCTCTAACTTAACCTTTTTACTTTAAATTATATGGATAATTGTAATACGGTAATACATAACCGTGACCAAGATATCCCCAATATGATTGGATATAGTTTATATATGGGTTGCGTAATAGAAGGTTAATTTCTGTGTCAGTTGGATACATTAACTTATAGCCAAATGTACCTGATTTACCTTCACCTCCAAATAAACCACCACCATGTTTCTTACCCTTATACACTCTTACCTTATAGTATTGACCTTTGCTTGTATTATGTGCAAACAAAATTTTAAATTGATCTTCAAGGAAACCGCCAACTGGACCATAGTTCTTTCTTTCGAGAGAACCCGGATGCTCAATTTTTCTATTTCCATTCAAGCTTAGTTGACGATTTGTTATATCAGCATTAGTAATTGCTAAAGCATCAGATGATGATTTTACTGAAATCCATGGACCATCAGAAGTCTTGCTCTGGAAAAATTCAACAGCAATATTGTTATCACGTGAGTTAATATAAAATTCAACTGGACCAGTTAATGAAGAGAAGGTATAAAAGAATTCTTCATAGACATATGGTGAACTATCGCTATTTGCACGGTTACGCTCATATTGTACCACACTAGCAATTGTTTGTGTTACGGTTGGAATTGGTGGAACTGTTACTACAGGACCATCAGTAGCACGTGTCTGACCAGTAAATAAAATTTCATTATACGGTAGCTCTAGAGTTGAATCAGGAGACTCTGTAATAATGTTGATTTCGCTTAATGGTGGTGATAGATAACCATCAACAATTGTTGCTCTGTATGCAGGGTTTGATACGTCTGCATATTTATAGTCCTCGAAACCATCTACAAAGAAGCCAAACTTAAAGCGATCAATACCATCAAAACCGGGGATTGCACGTTTCTGAGCGATTGCTTCAGTAAGAGTCAATGATGTATAATATTCTAAGTCTTGAATTCTCTTTTCAAGCTTACCAATTTGCTCCATGGTATAACCACGTGGTTGTGTGATAAGCTTATCAACCGCAGTTAGTGTAGTCTTAATTCTGTAGTTATCAAGACGCTTAGCAGAATATTTTTCATTTGCAATCTTTGTATCAACAATTGCAACAGTACCTGATGATAGTTGATATGGAACTGAAGGATATGGTGGAACCTTTAGAAGATTAATCGTAAGTGAATTATCTGGTTGTGTTGGTTCAATGTTAGTTCCAACTTGACCTTTAATAATGTGAAACTCATTTGTTTCATCAATTACAACACGATCAATACGACCTTGATAATACTCTACAGTTGAAGTCAACTGTGAATCTGGTGCAGGGAATAGCTTGTTTGTTGTATTGGCAAAACGTAGACCAGCAGTTTGTTCTAATGGATTAATTGGTGCATTAAGTGGACTGGTGCTTGGAGTTGCAGTTTTATTTGAGTATGGGCGGAAGTCAAATTGATCACGTAGATCGTAATATTTTCCTCTATTGCCATATACTTCAGGAATTTCAAGAGTATTAATTGTTGTTGCAGATTGAGCTAGTGTGATGGTATCATCAATCAAGTATGTACCAGAATTGCCGCCAATCTTCACACCTTCGCTTGTTACTGAGAAGTAATCAATAGAAGCTAGAAGAACATCTGTGTTAGCAATTGTTAAATATGAATTTGGCTTTTGAACTAAGTATGAAATACCATAGAAGTCTTCGTTCTGGTTATGATCAACATAAAAGTATTGTGTTACGTCTTCAGCAATTGCGTCAGTTGGAACAAAAGTTGTGTTTGCATTTGCTCTGTAAACCTTATTGAGGCGGAATACGTCAGGCACACCTAACGCCCATGGACCGTCATTCTTATCTACGTTTGAAGCAGTATTGATACGAACATACCTGTTTCTGTTTACAGTTTTACCAACAGCCGCTGCTGATGACCTTACGTTATATGAAACAGAAGTCTGAACAGCGACATTGGTTGTCATGTTCATTGTGACTGTCAGAAGCCTATTAGTTCCGTCAACAACCATTGTTCTATCAGAACGATCAAATGAGATTGGAACATTCTTAGGGAATATTAGACCATATGTGCCAGTAGTAATACCAGTAGCAGCATTTGATACTAGAACTAGTTGTGTGGAGTTGGCAATATAGCTAACTTGACCTAGATAGCCAGTACTTACGGTTAGGAAGTCGCCAGCACGAAGTTCTGTAGTAAAGTCAGCAGAGCCGCCACCGTTAACAAATGTTGAATTTACGTTTGAACTAACATTACCCAAAAGGTCAGTACTATTCTTGAATGTTGCAAGTGGAGTGATGATCACATCTCTTTCCTGCACACTATTGAGTGATCCGGTATAAGGAAATGCACCATCACCAAGAGAGATTGTCATCTGACCAGTTGTGGCAAGATTATAAGTATTAACAGTACGATATATGTATGAAACATTATTTGCCTTCTTCACGGCTGGATTACCAGCATAGAAGATAAGTGAAGAAATGTCATTATCCTTAAGAACAGCATTACCGTTCTCTAGAACGATATCAGCAATACCCTTGTTTACGCCATCATAAAATATTGAACGTAGATTAGAAAAGTTTGTACCTACAGATAGATTGATATCAAATAGATAAATTCTATATGTACCAGAAGCACTACCGACTGTTCCAGAATCATATACGACTGAGCGAATACGTGCTGTACCAACAGCAACAGCAGGTGGAATAGGAGTTGCACCAGCACGACCAGCAGTATAGTACTGATATGGAAGATTATGTAGAGTTACAAGATCACCATAGTTAAATTGAAAATTTCCACAATACTCTTTAACAGTGACATAGTTACCATAGTTTAATGAAATGTTTGCAGGATTGGCTGAGTAGAAGTCAGTACCTTTATCAACGCCAATTTCATAGTTGTTATTTGTTGATACACGTTTACCATTGATGTATGCCACACCAGGGTCAATAATTATATTAAATTGTGATGCTTCATTAGCAGTAGTATTTACTGACTTAGTGTTCAATACGAATTGATCTAGAACATAGTTGCCAGAAGTTTCATATTGACGCTGAGCAATATAGTTGCCAATCTTATTATAGACTGTCTGACGGTTTTGCTTGTATGGTTCACCGCCGCTAAATTCTGCAATGTATAGGAAGTCTTCACGTAGATCAGCTTCAGCCTTTGTCAATGTGACAAGCTTAGGAGTTAGCTGTAGACGATTAGCGCCCGGTGCAGTATGGTTAGGAGAGCCAGTTGCATTGTCAAGAAGTGATGTATCTTGATTAGAATTGATGATTGCTTCATTTGTTTCAAAACCAACCGAAACACCATCAGGAGCATTTGAGTACTTTTCAACGATAACCAATTCAGGGACAACACGTGAGAAGTAGCCCTTCTGATAGATAACACCTTCACCAACAGTCATGGCATAAGCAGAACCAACTGGAGTTTCACCAGCACCAGCAACAGTAATATTTGTTAGATAATTTTGTGCTGTAAAATTGGCGATTGAAATTTGATTTTGAGGTGCTGTAGTTGATGAAACGGCAACATAAGGTTGAATGTAATATCCACTGCCCTTTTGTGTTACGTTTACGCTTTTGATAATTCCTAAAGGACCAAGAACAAGAGATGCACGAGCAGCACTACCAATAACCTCAGTAATAGTAGCAAGACTTGATGGTGTCGAATTAGTTGTCTGTACTATGTTTCCAGAACCAAATGTCCACTTGGCAGAATCACCTGCTGCAAGATCAGAAGCTTTTGGCTTAATCTTTATAATAACCGCTTGGTTGTTTGATGTAGTATCAACAGCAATAATCTGACAGTTTGCAGTGCCGTTAGTGATATAATCACCTACATAGAAATTATTTGTAAATGTTGTGCCAAATGTGCTATTCTGAATAGCAATAGCACTAACAATAGCAATGCTATCGCTTGTTGAAAACCCTTGTGCGCCATCATTAACTATAATTTTTTCAATTACATTGTTTGGATCATAAACAGTTAGTACTTCATCAGCAGCAAACTTAAGTTGCTCAGTAGTACCGCCCATACCATCAGACTTAAATCCTGAATTAACATAGCGAATGTATAGTGTATTAAGATCGGGTGAACGTGTTTCATAACCAGCAACAGAAGTGACAATTGTACCAACCAACGGTACAACTTGTGCGGAGTTCTTGATGTTGTATGAGTTATAGTTTGATACTACAACAGGTGTTTGATCAGTTTCAGCATCCTTGATCTTGACATATTGAAAATTGTTATTAAAGATGATATCACAACCGTCAACAATTGTACCAGCCTTAAAAATGTTATCACCAAAGCGTTCGATCTGCTTTTGTAGAATGGTTTGAAGCTGATTGAGTTCACGAGCCTGAACAGACACACCGGGACGGAATAGGATTTTATAGAAATCCTTTGTCTCGTTGTAATCGTCAAAATATGGTGACACACTTAAGTCTGTTTGAATAGACATTTAATTAAAGACTCCGCTTAAAATTCGAGTACTAGCTTGACAACTTCTGTCTGATTAGCTTTACGTGTAATTGGGTTCAGATTTTCCAGATAAAGGATTTCACCGCTGTCTGGGATCAACTCTCCATTGTATTTATTTGACACAATAAAGTAGGAATCTGAAGTAATCCCTTTGATTGTTCCATCACTTCCATCACTAGCAGTAAGGAATGAATTCTTTACATTTGTGACATACATGGTATCATCAAGGCCACCAATGCTGTCTACAATTGAGTGAAAGCTTGCTTGTGGTTGAGCATAACCAGAAATTGATTCTTGTACAATAACTTCATCGTCAATAAATCCAGCTTTACTTACACTACCAACAAACTTGTTTAGTTGATTAAAGCCACTGAACTCGTCTGCATCTCTTTCATTAATGAATACGAATGGACGAGATACAGTATTAGCAGCCGCCGTACAGAATGAATCTTCACCAATCATATTAGAACCGATACTTAGATTTTTAGCTGATACATTGGTTAGATTTAAACTATTTAATGTATATGAAGAAACTTTTCCATATAGATCAGTTTGAACTAGAGTAATAGAACAGTTTGAAGCAACAAAGTTAGACGATGAAGTAACAGTCAATAAGTTGTTAGAAGCAATGGCAGACACGGTGGCAAAAAAGTTAGATGATCCGTTATTAATAATAATCTGATCATTTGTTCTCAATGCTTCTTCAAAGTTTACACCTTGGGAATAAACAACATTATTTGCAGTTATATTTACAGAGCCAGCTAATTTAATTGGTTTGTAACGATATACATTTTCACCAATGATAAATTGCCCAATAGTCTTTGTCATATCAAGTATAATACTTACATTAGCAAATAATGGGTCTTTGATAATACCGATTGTTCTATAATCATTAGCAATTGATAAAGGAATTTCATCGCCAAGAAAGTAAGTGTTAATCCCAACATAACGTGCGAATAGCTCATTATTTACGTTTAGTCCATGACCACCTTCAGGAGAAAGAATAACTCTCAACGATGCGTCAATAGTAACAGGGACGATATCATCAACCTGAATAGTAGCAATAGCAGAACGATATCCAGAACCATAGTTAAGAATTTCTACTTTACTGACAGAATTGGCACTTGTAGGATCGATAATAGCACGAGCATAACAGTCAGAAGTTCTTGTTCCGCTTGTATCGTAGATGAATACGTTTGGATAAATTTCGTATGTATCACCGGGTCTTACAACACCGTTGAAACTATTTTCCAGTGTAATAATTTTTTTATTATTTTCAACATCAAATTGATAATCAGTTATAACTCTATACTGATTAACAGCATCACCAGAAGTAATCTTAATGATGCATCCATTGTAGAAGTTATCCAGACTTGAAGCACTTAAACCAATACCATATTTTAGTGAGTTTTCGCCAATACGAACGCTTTCAAACTCACCGTAAGGAATATAGTTATCATATCCTCTACCAGAGTCAGTAATAGTGATAACATCGATTGTTCCTGATTTAGCACCAGCAGTGACTGTACGGTCAACAACAACTGGAATGTAATCTAAGGTTGAAAACTTGTTCATTGTAAATTCATCAACAGAAAACATATACTTCCAAATATAACCGTCATTAGGGGTTTCAAATTGATCAGCATCTGTGCCATATGGTTCTACGGTTGACTTAGCGCCATAGTTATTGAACAGGCACTTGTAGACATAGTAGTATGTGCCAGCATTGACAACAACGTAAAATTGTTTTTCTGCCAGATTAGCATCTATATCATCGTACATATCATAAACAGTATCAATAGTCCAATCGTAACGACGAATCATATTTGTCACATTATCATATTTAATTCTTTTGCCAAAAACCATATCATTGTAGATATCGATCTGTGCTTTTGTTGTGTCTGATGGTATGGGAATGGTCGCATCACCACCATCATATGGAGTGTGCTTTCCTGCAAAGACGTAGTAGCTTGAAGCCGTTTGTACACTACGTACAAACGATTCGGCTGCTTCGACATTCAGTTTTTTCGTAATAATTTGTTTTGTGCTCATAACTTATATTTATGTCTCTTAAAATGGTTTAAACTATTTATTACTCAAATTAATCTCTAATTTCGACATATTCAGTTCCACGATCCTGTACATAGATATCTTGACGATCTTGAACAGTAAATGGCGATACTTCTAAAATTTCAATTGTATTGGCAGTTAGTATATGATTAGCAATTTTTACGTTAGTATTTGAAACAGTGTCAATAACAACTGTGCCGAAGAATCGAGTACCAGCAGTGTGCATTACTTTCTTAAACATATCACCATACTTATCTAGGGGTAATCTAGACATAACATCATATGAATACTCTTGATAGTAATCACCGTCATGAACTTTTGAAATGTTACTTAGGAAACCTTTAGAAGTCTTATAGTAGCCACTACCAGTACCAGAGCCTCTTACAATAGCACGTGCACTGCCTGATCGTAAGCCATCCTCAGAGGTAAAAACTAGTGTTTGGTTGTTAGCATAACCATACCCAGAATCTACTACTTGAAGTGCTGTTACAACTCCATATGTGCTATAGGTAGAACCATCAATCTGTGCATTAAAACCAATTGGTGAATTATTATATTCTTCAATTTTAACTAGGGTTGAACTCACACCAGCACTTGTCAAAGTTTTATTCAATTCAAATTTATTATCAAATTGCTGTCTCTTAACATAAATTTTATTTCCATCTGTTTTAAAAACCAAACCTTTAGCAACGGTTGGAACAGTAACAGATGCAACACTGTATACTTCTGATGTTCCTGTAAATGTGCTGAAGCTATACAAACTACTAGAAGTATTGAATATACCGTTTGAAACTTTATTGACAACCATTACATTTGATGTAGGATAACCAATTGAATATACAGTACCAACGGCACCTGATAAATATTGAAATATTCTTTCACCAACTCTGAATGCCTGTGGGTTTTGAACTTCCATATTATAACGTAAATCAGGGATTGATTGCTGTACTTGCTCACCAACAATATATTGATTGGTAGCGTTCTCAACAGTAAAGATATAATCACTATAATCATAGTTAGCAACATATGGTTGATATGCTCTAACAATAGGTGCAGCGGCATAATTTGTGCCAGGATTAATATCAGATAGAGTATTAATTGTGCCGATAGAAAGATTAGCAAAGCTTAAGCAGGAAAATATTGGAGATGAAATACTACCAGTTCGATTTTGTTTAAAACCAAATTCTGCTGCATTCAATCTAATTGAAGAGAATAACTGATTAGCACCAGCAGTAGGATAGTTTTTGCTTTTAATTAAATCAGAATTTATTTGAATAACTTCTGTCTCATTAATTTTACCAATTTTAAATGATGCATCAGTACCAATAGAAATAGAAATGATATCTGCAACAGTGCCTGTTTGACTACCAACAAGCTTTGAAACAGTAGAACTATTATATTCATTCTGCGTACCATATACAGATACGAACAATGATACGTTCGTAACAATAGCAGTAGTATCTGGCTTACCAGCTATAAGTAATAACTTGTCATTCTTAAAAAAACCTGACATATCAGATAGTGTTAGGGTGCCATTAGTAATATTTAAATTAATATTTGCAATTTTTGCTCGACCAATTTCAATACCATCATCATTAAGCTGATAGATTTGATCATATTTTTCAATTATACCTAAAATGTTATTGATATTCATAGTAGCATTACCAGAAATATCAAGAACGGTCCCTGAAGCAGAAGTATCTTGTACAGATGCAACGGTGGCTATGATTGATTGATTACTACTTTTAACAATTCTATTACCAACAGATGTTGTATAGTTATTAGACACCACCATAACAATTTGGCCATTACTATAGGTGTTTACACGATTTTCTACAACCTGCCCATAAGCAAGCAATTGATTATTACTGTTAACAATATTGATTACGTCACCAACTGCAAACAACTCACCATTAACGATATTAGTGTATTCGATGGTCGCACGATTTTGTTTTAAATCTTCGAATATTTTATAATATCCACTTAGATAAGATTCTTTAAATAATGGCTTTATTGAAGCACCAATACCAGAAGCTGTTGCTATTTGAAGATTATAGTTATTACCAAAGAAACCCCCACTCTGTTCCATAAAAGCAATTTTTCTAATTTGTCCACCATAGTCTGTTTCTGGTCTAAAAGTAGCATGACCATATTCAGATGTAATTGTGATCATATCACCATTGCTATAGTATGAACCAGCAGAAAGAATTTGAAAATCACTAATTGAATTAGATGTATATACATTTGAAACTAGAATTGTATTGTCTGTGATCAGCGATTGTGTTCTATTAAGTGCTTCAGTACCAGTGATACCATGTGATACAGAATATCCGTAACCACCATCTAATAGAATGAATTCAACAACACCACGTTCATTATCAAACACCGAAGAAACACGTGCCTGTCCATAATCACCAGTTTCTGTTACGAATGATACGATATCACCAACTGCAAATTCTTTTGACCCTGTGATAATATCAACAGCAGTCAGGGAGCCTAAAACACGTGGCGAATCAGAGAATGGTGTTTGACTTTTACGATATATCGTTTCACGATTTGTGAATTCACCCTGTACATTTGACAGATAGAGAATGTGGACAAATCCGTTATTGACTTTTCTCTTAATATAGCGTTCAACGAATGCTTCAGCGCCTGATGTGATGCCCTTGATCAGAGTACCGACAAGTGCAACTGCTCTTTGTGGATTGTTACCAGTGATCTCTAGATACTGTGGCTTTACCCATGTACCTTCAGATAGCTTGAACAGATTATCACCAGGGTAAACTACCTGACTGTTATAACCATACACCAGACGAAAGAATAGATCGATTGAACGAGAAGTACCCTTAGAGCGATATAGATCAAGAGAGTTCTTGACCAACATACGCTTGTTAGTTTTTGTATCAAATTCAATATTATTTAAATACTTTTCTTTGAACTGTGTGATGAATAGATCAAGTGTAGTATCAATATCACGAATTTTTGGTAGATTGCGTGATAGGAAGATATTACCTAATCTCTTGCTTGCACCACCCCTTAGAATGTATGTGTTGCCACCGCTTGAGCTTGTTACAGGAATGAGTTCCGAACAGATATTAAAGCATTTGAATGTTTCTAAACCGTCAACCTTGACAAGGATATCTGTGCCGACATAGGCAACGATTGTGCCAGTGACAATATCCTGTGTTACGATATCACCAACATTGAAATTGGTCGTATCCTCTAATTGAAGAACCTGATGGTTCGTTTCCAGCCACTCATAATAGGCTTTGACAAACGTGACAAAGTTCTGTCCCTCATCCCTATAAAAGGATGGAAACATGCTTTCAATTAATGGGGATATCTTTTGTTCAATATCTTGCATTCATTATGCCCTGACAGCAACAGCGGTGATTTCAACGTCTTCTTCGATGATATTTAGGATAACATTATTGATGGTTGAAAGGTCTTTATACTTAGGTGACGCATAGATTTTAATACCAGCACCGACATATGAATCAATTTTAAAATTAGAAAACTGTAGTAAACCAGTGTCGTAATCAATCTTACCAACAGCCTCAATAAACTGCCCGGAAGATGCTGAGATGACCTGAATGCTGCTAACACCATCATCCTTCAGAACAGCCTTGTTACCCTTATAATTAAATACGGTTGAAGAGATTGAATATCCCTTACCATCTGTACCATAAGTGATGCTCAAAGGAATACGGAACTTAACGTCAAAGGTTAGTAGAGTACCAGTTTGAGGAACAAAAACCTTAATGATCTTAATATCAGTCTCGTTCGAGATGATTGATGCCTGTGAAGTATCTACAGCTTGTACGAGCTTTGAATAACGGAAGATACGATTAAAATTATTTAGGTTTGTCTGAGCATAATTGATGATAGCAGACTTTGTGATTGTCTTGATATCTTCTGTTGACAGACGTGTAATATTTACGTTATAATTAACTGTTGATTTAACCTGAATGTATGTGTATTCAGGATCAACGAATACTGGATCAATCGAAACAGGGGAACGTGGCTTCAGGAAGTTATAGTATTGATCGATCTTTACCTTTGGTAAGCTATCAACTTCATTAAGATCAACAGCAACAAATACTTTACCAAACTGTGGTGGATCAAGGTTCTCACCGCCATATGCAGTAACAGCGTTGACTTCAGGGAAGTTAATCTTAAGTAATGTTTCATAGTCTTCTGTAGTAATCGCACGTTCTTGTGTGTTGAAGTGACGTGGAGCATTATACTTGATTGATTCAAGGCTCTCACTAATAGCACCACCAGAAGCACTTTGATTAGTAGTAATACTAATTGCCGATTCATCATCAATAGTTGCATCAGGAGTAAATGTGCTACATCCGTTTGGAAGTTCACCATTAGATACACGATATTCAATAGTAATTACTGAATTGTTCTTTGGCATTCTACCATTTACGCCATCACCAAATACGATTTCATAGCTATCGTTTTCAGCCCCTTGTACAAAGAATACCTGTGAAGTAGAGTTGATATCAAATAGTGATTGTGCTCTATTATAGACAAGAGTAGTAGCACCAACGTCTTCCATTATATTAACTGTAATAGATGATGTATCAACATTCTTATTAGAAATAATGAAACGCTGTGGGTCGGTTGATGAATAGGTATAATTATCCGCTACATAATATCCTTCATAGATAGGAATATTAGCGCCAATAAAGGTTAACTGTGTGCGTCCAGCATTCTGTGTATAGTCTGAAATAATAATATTTTCAGCAGTACTGAATGTAAAGTTTCTAGGACCAAATCGTGAGGTAAATGTATATCCCTTTGGAATAACAATTGAACGCTTATTAAGAACATTACTGGTAACAGTTACACTCACATTAGCCTGAGAGGACTTGAATGAACGAGGAACGTAGTTAAGTTCTTTAGCATGAGATACAACGCTATCACGAAGCTGAGCAGAATCAAGGAACATCTCACTGCCAACCATGTTTAGATAGAAGGCATTGTGGAATGTATTATACGATAGAATGTCAAGCAGAACAGACATGTTGCTGCCATCGAAATCATAATCTTTAAATCTATCTTGTGTCTTTAGATATGACTTGAATGTGTTCTTGATCGTATCAAAGTCTAGACTTGATAGAACAATTGAAGAATTAGCTGACATTACCTGATCCTGTCGAGTGTAATATTAAATGAAATTGGTTCTTGTTTATTTATAACCATGATTATGAGGTTGATGACATAACGATGATTATCCCCATCAGGAACAATATCAATTTTGATTATCTTTGCTCGTGGTTCAAATGTATTAATTGTTTGTTGTACAAATACAGAGATGTTCTGTGCTGTAGACCCACTGATTGGTTCGAATAGCATCTTCTGAATATCAGTGCCAATAGTTGGCTGATAAAGACGATCAAACTTATTGGTTAATAGTAGATTACGAATAGAGCGAATGACAGCATTCTCGTTAACATACTTAACGATATCACCCGAAACAGGATGTGGATTAAGATCAGTTAGAAAGTCACTATATGACTGACTATCTCTATTCATTGCTGCAAATCTATCTGTCTTAACCATTTATTCTCTCTTTATGGAATTGATACTGGATCAGAATCGATTGCAAGTGTGTAACGAGCAGACGAAGCAATCACTTTACATTTAATTTGCTTACCAACATCACTTGATGTGATTAGATATGAACTATTGGCTGCTGTTACCATGTCTGTGTTTCTGAACCACTGATAGTCATACTTTGTCGGTGTGAAGCCCGTCCACGTACCAGTAGAGCACTGTAGTCTACTGCCAACTGATAGTGAACCAGAGATAACTGGTAAATTAGCAGCAGGAACGCTATAGACAACAGGACCAACTTCATTGGACTTGATTTCAATATAACCAGCCTTATTCTCACCAACTACCTGACAATAGATATTAAGATCAATATCATCAATCGATGGAGAATAACTGAATGAGTTAGCATTATAGATTGGGTTGCCTTCACGATACCACTGAGCACTGTATGTCATAGCTGCATTGCTTGTCCATACGCCTGTGTTGCATGTTACAGTGTTACCTACAATTGCATAACCAGAAGCAACTGGTAATTCTTCATTTACAGGAGCAACAGTATTAACAAATTCTTGGTTCTGTGCCTTATAGGTTTCGAATGCACCGCTATCAATACTTGCTTGGAAGCTCTCTAGACTATCAGTAGCAATTGCAGGTGGAATACCTGTAATGCCTTGCATCTGTGTCTGTGCCTGAGAAATCTGTCCAAGGCTGTTATTAGCATCACCAACGAGTGTATTCTTTAGTTCCTTAGCAGCCTGTAGAGTATCTTCAACCGCATGGAAAGCTGTTACCGCATCACCGATAGCTTGGAAGCCAGATGCACCAACACCTTCACAGATAAACTTTGCAATAGCACTAGAAATCTTTTTCTCAAGCTTCTTCACTGCCTGATTGATTTCATTCTTAATATCTGCCTTAACCATATCAACAATTTCAATTGCACATGCTTTAAGCTTTGGTATTACTTCCGATACTGCTTTAATTAAATCAGTAACGGCTAAAATTAACCCAAGAATTTCTAAAGTATATTTGATAAATGCTTCAAGCTGTGGAATGATTGTACCAGTAACAAGCTTACCTAGCCACTTGACAATACCCCATGGAGTAGGGCTTGGAAGAGATGTGATAGGAAGATATTTCTTTAGTAGTTCTAATTGTTCTTCAACAGCTTTTATTGCTTGCTTTTTAATATCATCTAAGTGTTGCTTGACAATAAGCTTTAGAGCATTACAATCGGTTACTGATCTAATTTGTTGTGTTAATTCTTTGATACGCTTTGTATTGACAACCAAGGTATCTTCTTGGTTCATTTCAATCTTATTGTCACGCTTTCCTGCACAAGGATCGCTTGTATTACCATTAACAACAATCTCTTCTTCACCCACAGTTTCAGGTGCTCCAATAGTGCCTTGACTATTGAGTAGTGTTGATGATCCAGAGCCTGTTGCTATTGGCGTATCAGCCATATTCAATCCTTAACCAATTTTTGTTACAATGCCCTTATTGACATGAATAGTCTTACCTGATGGTGACGAAAATGTTCCTGTAGCACCAGTAGCCATTGATACAGTGCCGATAGTAGTAAAGCTTCCTTCAGTCTGCACTAGGCCACCTGGTGATTGGATATTAATACTTGTTCCTGAGTTAATATTGACACCCATAACGCCATTAATATCAATTTTACCAGCAGAAGATAATATCATATTACCAGCACTAGTAATGGTTGACTTACCTTCAACGATAGAATCCAAGTTACCCTTTACATGGATATTTGCATTACCTTCGATATATACATTCTTATTCTTACCGACGATTTCAAAGCTATCATCGACAGTCTTTAAAATCATACGTCCATCTTTATTTATTTCAACATATGTACCCTTGCTGTGGCGAATATGTAATCTTTCATTGTCTGGGGTATCATCGATTTCAATAATGTGACCAGCACGAGTAACGATTGCACGGTTATATGGATACTTTGCGGCATATGATGATTCTGGTTCATTACCGACTTTCTTATTGACAACCGTTTGCTTCTCTCTAGCAAGGAATGGAATAGAACTATTCTTGTCCTCATCTCCCGGTAGATATGGAATGGTACCAACGATCATTGGGTATTGTTTGTCTTCTCCATCAAGGAAGAACCCAAATACGAATGAACCAGCCAGAAGGCCCGGTGTGTCGCCAATACCTTGAAAGCTACCGCTAGTCGTAGGCATCATCACAATAGCGTCAGGAAGCCTGTCAGTAGCCAAATCTTCATGAATACCAAACGCACGTACCTTCACACCACCAAGCTTCATTGCATCTGTTGTGTTATCTTCTACGATACCAACAAACCAACGAAATCCTTGTTGTCCCATCTTAAACATTATGCAGTCTCCGTAAAGTTAAGCTTAACTAGCTCAAGAGCAATTGTGTGTTGTGGTCTATCACCCATTA
>Ga0209191_1000708_pt1 | contig 24443 bp, 10 predicted proteins | sample S_130626_EF_Meta_FD_187320 | JGI IMG/M metagenome (GOLD analysis project Ga0209191, IMG submission 187320) | Freshwater microbial communities from Lake Simoncouche, Canada to study carbon cycling - S_130626_EF_MetaG (SPAdes) (version 2) | ecosystem: Environmental > Aquatic > Freshwater > Lake ...
CGCCACCAGCGCCGCCGTAAACCAATTGTGTTTGGGCTACACTGCTACTGCTGATACCAGCTAAACTAGTAGTACCACTAATTGTTAAATTACCAACTGCTACGTTGCCACTGAAATCAAGGTTTGTACCTCTTAATTGTTTGTTTACATTCCAGCTATCGTTTGTGCCGTTGTAAGTGAATGTTGCAGGAGTTGCTGGACCAACAACTGTGATGCCAGCACCGTTAGCTTGAGCAGCACTGGTTGCATCTTTGGCTAATTCAATGTTCAAATCGCCAACTGCAACAGTTGTTGAGTTAACAGTAGTTGTTGTACCTTGTATTGTCAAGTTACCTGTAATTGTGGCATCACCATCAATAGAAATAGCAGTAGCAGTAATATCGTTACTGCGCAAGACGCCACCAACAGTGACATCGTTTGTAGTTGTTACGCTCAAGAATGAACCGGCTGCTCTAGTAGAGCCACCAATTGTGGTACCATCAATTGTACCACCTGTGATGCTAACGTTATTGGCATTTTGTGTGGACATTGTGCCCAAGTTGGCTGCGGCTGAGAACGTTTGTGTAGTTACACCAGTAATACGTCCCTTGCTGTCAACTGTGAATCTTGGAACGCTGACTACGCCAGCTGTAACATCACCATATGTTCCTGCTGAAACAGCAGTATTAGCCAGTGTTACTGTAATTGCAGTTCTACCAGAACCAGTGGCATCGCCGCTTAACGATACCGTGTCGTTTTCCGTTAAGTCAACGATTGCTTCAGTGCCATCGTTTTTCTTGGCATATAAACGCCCACCGTACGTGTTAATTGCCAATTCGCCAAGTGAAAGGTCTCCGACGACTGGTATTTTACTCTGCGTATCCGTTCTTTTAAGTACAATTCTATTAGCCATTTTTAAATGCTCCTATATGTTTTATTTATTCAAATGCTCTAAAAAGTTCCGCCGTCCAATAATCCACCCTCAGCAATAGTCCTGGTCCACGGCCCCCAACTACCAAAACCTATTTTTATACGCACAAATTCTGCTCCGTTTAGAGCTCCAACATCAGATGGTTGGTACTTTTGCAGTACCATATCTCCGCTGGTTAGTACGTTTAAAATCCCTGTACTGGTGGTCTGTGTAGGTGTACCCACTGTCCCAGACCAACCGTTTCTACTTACATAATAGAGTCCAATTTTAGTGTTTAAATCCCAGTTACTGGGATCATTGCCTTGATCTACAAATCCAGTATAGCTTAAAGAGGCCCAGTTACTGACTCCGTTACCAACTTTAAATCTGCCGGTATCTGTTTCGAGAACCATTTCCCCAGAGGCTATTACAGGATTCGCTAAAATCCATTCTGCGGAGGTTCCTCGTCTTAACTGTATCTGGATCGCCATATTTTTTCCGTTATTACTGTCTATTTATCCTAAATTAAATTACGCCGCCTGCGTCATATGGCACAGTACCACCATACACACTGGATGGTGTTCCACCATCCAAATTGAATCCCGAATTAACGCTAATTTTGGCAACACCTCCACCCAAATTGACAACATCAATACCGCTACTTTTATCAAATCTCAATCTTGACACACTAGACATACTGTTGGCTATAGTGCCATTTCTTTCAAGTACATCCACATTCAAAGCCGCAATAGTATTGCCAGTTTGATCATAATAATTTGTAGCGTAAATTGATTGAGCAGTAACACTACCATTCACAGTCATTCCGCTGTTGTCAACAACAACTACATTGGCAGTTCCTTGTGCAGATACATTGACTGTATTAGGATACACTTGGACATTGCTGTTGTTATTGTTGATAAGAGAAGAATTAAATCCAACCAAGCTACTAGCACTGATGTTGCTTAGGAATCCACCATCGCCGTGATATCTTGTGGCAGTTACGGATCCGCCGACATTTAAAGCAGAGTTTACTACCACAATGCCTGTGCCACTAGGCACTATGGATATGTTGGCGTTTGTGCTGGAACTTGAAATGGTTGTGTCAACGATTCTCAAGTTACCAATATTGGCCGATTCAGATACTACTACAGTATTTGCTGCCAATGAGTTAGTTGTGCTTAGACCAAACACGCCAGTATATCTGGCTCCACTTACAAATATGCTTTTGCCAGTGACACCAGTTGCAATTGCAGTGGGTAAACTGGTTCCTATAAAATGTAACACACCTGACTGATAATCAAAGAACCATTCGTCATTGCTGGTTGCACTTGCACCGGCTGCAAATATCTGAGTTCCGGTAGACTGCGGCGCGGTTGCACTGTCAGCATCAATGTAAACACTCACTAGATAAGTTGCACCAAATTCAGGGGGAATCCAATCTGTTAAATTGGTTTTCCAAGTTCTGTTATCGCTTGCACCCAAGTCTTCAACACATTTGACTGTGGGCGACCAAGTGCCCGCACCATCCTTGTAGATTTTAACAATTGCAGAAGTTACTGCTGGTTTGGTGCCAGGAATCTCTGCCGCTTGTGCCCATAACTTGTCAGCACGTAACAATAACGGACTAGGAATACCTTCATTGTAGGCCAGTTTATTAGCCGCGGTGTCAGTTTTAGTTACACCGTATCCGACCTTTTTCCAAAGGAAGTCAAGTTGTTCTGTACTAGATAAAGCCATTAACTAAAACTCCATGATGTTACATAGTCGCCTGAAGCCAAAACTATGCAGAATAGCATTTGATTACCAAACGCATTTGCTAGGTTTTCGCTGCCTAATGTGAAACGATATGTTGTTCCTGAAACTACACTTCCTGTGGGTACTCTGTCTGCCACAGTGATAGCACATCCGTTGCTGCCGTTTCCGCCTGCGCCTGCGCCCGGTACACCACTTCCAGCATACGAAAGTGATGCATTGATCCAACCATTTAATGTACTTGCTGTACTAATTGCTGTGCCAGGAGCCGCAAAAAACAAGCCAGATATCTTGCCTGTGAATGTTACATTAAAGTTTTGCAACGATCCCCGGGTAAATGCTCCACGGAAATATTGATTGCCGCTGGTTCTACCTGAATTCAAGTTAGGACCTACAGGCAAATAACCTGTACTCAAATCAGTGTTAAACCATTTGAGCTGATTCCAACGAACCACTGCTTCATCTGTACCAGCAACGGTCACTGCACCAGACCAGGCATTACTTGTGTAATAATTTGTACTGTTGCTAAATGTTGGGTTGGCACCGGTTGCACCTGCGATTGCAATACGCTTTGCTGTTGTTGCGCCACTTGGGGCAGTGATACCGGTCTCTACAAATCCACTTGGTGTTGATGTAAACACTTGGATTTTCTTGGCCACTGTTGCTGTTGCACTGGTACCGTTTACATTGGTAGCACTGTACTTGATTGTTTGAACTGCCATTGTACTGGCTGGTGCTACATTGATAGTTTGTGAACCAATGGTATATCGATTGCCAGTATCTTTACCTGTATTTGCTTTTGGAACACCACCTGACAGGAATGTTGTTGCACCATCCAAATTACTATAAGTTTTGGTTTGTGAAACAATTACACTGCCAGTTGTGCTTTCATCATTGGTGTCAGGTGCAATAGTAAATGGAGTTGTAGTGTTTTGATATGTCTGACCTATCCAGTTATAAATCTGTGCGCCAGCCAATACCACTGTGGGACTTCCTGTATTAAAATAAGGAATACCAGAAACATACAAATAAGTTCCTGCTGTACCTGTAGTGAGCGTGGCACTGGAAACATCAACTGTTGGTACTGAGGTTACGTCATCTTTGACATAACCAACTGCATTGGTACTTCCAGTCACACTGTGAATTAGTTTTACCTGATTGTAACCTGTGCTTATGCTGCCAACTGCTTTGGTTGCGTATGCTGAAAATACTTTGTAAAAATTGCTAGGATATGTAGAAGGGCTCACAAGGTTAGCATCCCTGTCAGACGTAACTACCAAGTTTCCGTATGTACCTGCATCATTGCCTGATGTAAACGAAATACTACCATCTGTGGCGCCATTGAATTCTGCAGACAATGTACCAGTATAAGAATTATACGCATCAGCCACTGTGTTAGTTGTCACTGTTCCAGAGGTATAACGAGTTACACTTGTACCAGCTGTTGGAATATTGCCACCCGAGTTATCAGCGGCCTGAGCTGCCAAGTATGGACTGGTTCCTGCACTGGCTGTGCTCATGCTTAATGTTTTTGCACTCAATCCTGCTGGTGCAGCCGGAACAGAATTAATTACAATATAATTGGTTTTGGTGTTGGTGTCATCGGTTAGTGTTTCACTGTAGGTGCCTGTTGACAACAGTGAAACTGTATAACTTCCTGCACTAGTGAATATGTGATCAATTGTGGATCCAGGTGTACCTGGACCAGTGGTCAACACTCCGCTGTCACTGCCATCGCCCCATGTCCATTTATACGAGTCGGTGTTCAATGAGCTATTGGTAAATCTCGCTATGGCTCTATTAACTCCATTTAGGTCTGTGAAATAGTATCCAGTCTGTGCGCTGTCGCCTGTTCTGTCAGATGCTGTAACTAATACACCAGAGAAGATGGCCTGTGGATCAGGATTCACTGTAACTGTCACAGTAGATGTTGCAAACGGGCTAGTAGAATAACCATTGTAAACTTCAAGTTTTACTTCAAAGGTCTGTGTCACTGCAGGGTTGGTCAATGAGAACTTGTGAGTTATATTGACATTTCTATCACCTGCCGCACCCGAGCCTGCATTAACGTTTGTTGTTGTTCCGTCACCCCAAGTCCATTTGTAGTAGTTGCCTGAGAAGGTGGCAGTTGCTCCAACACCGGCTGCAGTGGTGTTGGTAAATGTAACATTCCAACCATCGGGGTTCAATGTGTAATCATTGTTTCCGGTGAGAGTGGTGTAGGTAAATGTTGGACTATGTGTTTTATAAACGTAAACATTTTGTATACCACTGGCCACTGTGACTGCACTTGTTCCTGCTGTTGAACTCACAGCTTCAATATATGGCTGGTATCTGGTATCTGCACTACCGGACACATTGTAGGTATGTGATTTTGCACCACCGCCTGCACCGCCAGCCACACTGTTTGATGCAATAACATCACTTGTGCCATCACCCCAGTATATCACATAGCTTTGTGCGTTCTGGCTGGTATTTGTTAAACTTACAGATGTGCCTGTATCCAATGCTGTTTTATTCAGTGTAAAACTTGGAATTGGAGTTGGTGTGTATAATGTAATGTAATTTGTTTTTGTTTTTGTATTGCTGGCTCCGGTGCCAGAACCACTGCTGTTGCTCACAGTCAGCTGAACAGTAAATTGTCCACCTGACGTATTGTTATATGTTTTTGTAGGTGTTGAGCTGGTACTGGTTGTACCATCACCAAAGTCCCACAGGTATGAAGTGCCAGTGCCAGTAAATGTTCTGCTGAATGTCATTGTCAATGGACTAGGTCCTGCTACCGCACTGGCATTAAAATCTACACTGCCCACAAATGTGCCTTTGGCAACATTTAACATCACTTCATTTAAATCGTCTATGGCATCTGTCACTGTTGTTGTGGGTGTCCAGATAGATGTTGCACCGGGTGTTACTAAATCAGAGTCCGATGACATACCCAATGGTATAACATTACCCACAATGGCCGCCGCGCCACCAGACGAAGTGATACCACCGGTAATACTGATACTACCATTAATGATAATATTACCAAATGCACGGATATCTCCAGTGGCATTTAAGTTACCCAATCTCACATTGCCATATTCATTATAAGTTACAACATTGTTGTCAACTGTGACATTGCTAGCCAACGCAAATTCGGAACCGCTGTTGTCCCAACCAACGAATGCCTGTTTACTGGCACTCCGATAATAGTTTACAAGTATACCGCTGTCGCGTCCGTCATCTGACGTCAACGGCATAGAATTTGCGGTTTTATTTAATTCAAGTATGGAATCTGTATAGGTAACTGTGGTCGAATTAACTGTTAACGTATTTCCTAGCACTGTTAAATCGCCAGCAACTATCACGTTACCATTGAATTTAGACTCTGTGCCGCCAACATTCAAGTTACCACTAATGCCAACTCCGTCACTGACTACCAATGCACCTGTTGTTGTGCTTGTGCTTGTTGCTACATTAGATATTTGAATTGTATGTAAAATTACATTTGGAATAACGCCAGTTGCGCCAGTTGCGCCAGCTATTCCACGTGATCCAGTATATCCTACGACACCAGTTGCTCCGTTGGTTCCTGAACTACCAGTATATCCTAATACACCAGTTGCACCAATGGATCCTGTATAACCGGTGTCGCCTTGTATACCTTGACTACCTGTGTATCCAACTCCAGTGGCACCCATGGATCCTGTATAACCAGTATAGCCTTGTATACCTTGGCTGCCAGTATAACCTATATCCCCTTGTGATCCTGTGTAACCTGTTAAACCTCGGATGCCAGTGGAACCTTCTGGTCCTGTTAAACCTGTAGCACCTGTTACGCCTCGAGGACCTGTTGCACCTGTTGCACCACCCGGAGTACCTTGAATACCTTGTGAACCAGTATAACCAAATGCGGCAGCAGCACCCGGAATACCTTGTTCGCCCGCTGACCCTGTGTATCCTACTGCACCACTTGCTCCGGTGGCACCTGTTCCTGTAGCACCTGTTACGCCTTGTGGTCCCACTGGTCCTGCTATACCAGTAGCACCCGTTGATCCTTGTGCCCCAGGAGTACCTGCAGTACCTTGAAAACCTGTGGCGCCTTGATTTCCTTGTGTGCCTTGTGGTCCTGTTAGACCGGTAGCGCCTTGTGATCCAGTGGCGCCTGTTTGTCCTACTGGTCCTGCTAATCCAGTAGACCCCCGATCGCCTTGTGGACCAACTTGTCCAACCGGACCAGCAAAGCCAGTAGATCCTCGATCGCCTTGTGGACCAACTGGTCCTGCTATACCAGTTGCGCCTTGATTACCTTGTACGCCTTGTGCACCCACCGGACCTGCTAAACCAGTAGCACCTGTTGCGCCATTATCGCCATCAGTGCCAGCTATACCTGTTGCACCTCGAGTTCCCTGTGGTCCTTGTGCACCTGTTTGACCTGCTAAACCAGTGGCGCCAGTCGCACCATCAGCCCCATCAATGCCAGATATACCTGTTGCACCTTGATTGCCTTGTGGTCCTTGTGCGCCAGTTGGGCCTGCTAGTCCTGTGGCACCTGTTGCGCCATCGGCGCCATCAGTGCCTGATATACCTGTTGCGCCTTGCTCGCCTGCGGCACCATCGCTACCAGGTAATCCTCGTAGGCCACGTAAACCGGTTGCGCCGGCTTGCCCGGCTGGACCTGCACCGCCTGTGGCACCAGTTGCACCGCCTGCTCCGTTTGTGCCTGCAGGCCCTTGTAAGCCAGTTGCGCCTTGCTCACCGGCTGCGCCCGGAGCTCCAGCTATACCAGTAGCACCAGCTATACCAGCTTGACCCGATTGTCCCACCGGACCTGCAACGCCTGGCGCACCTGTAGCACCAGTTTGCCCCGCTGGACCTGCAATACCTGCAAGTCCTGATGCGCCTGTGGCACCTATTGCAGCCGCAGTGCCCGGAATACCTTGTGCGCCTGTTGCGCCGGGTAACCCTTGGATACCCGTGGCACCCATTTGTCCTGTGGCACCTGCTAAACCAGGAACTCCAAAACCAGTTGCTCCTTGTGGTCCAGTCGAACCAGTTGAACCAGTAAAGCCGGTTGCGCCGGCGCCAGTTGCACCTTGCGGGCCAGTTGCACCAGTTATGCCCTGAGCACCTGTTGCACCCATGGCACCATATGGTGTTCCGTCTGCACGGAAAATATTGTCTGTATAAAGATTTGCTAGATATGCGGCACCCGAAACGCCTAAGCCACCAGCAACTACCAATGCACCAGTTGTTGTACTTGTTGACAACGTGCCATTTGTTAATACCAATGCGCCAGCTTCTAGTGTGCCTGCTGTGCCAGACACCACGCCGCCAGCACTAACAGTACCGTTTGAAACATATTTCAATCTGCCAGTGGCATTGTCCCAAACCATGTATGCACTTCGTTGTACCCCTGCAGATGATTTATAGTAATTGAATTCTATGCCAATGTCTCTACCATCATCTAATGTCAAAGCACTGCCAGATGTATGTAATTCTATTAGAGCGTCAGCAACACTAGAATTTTGTGCCGCTACACTACTCACGCTACCAGCAATTACTAAATTACCAGTAACAGTTAAATCTACAGCAGTCATTGTTGACTGTACACCCAACTGTGTGATATTGGGTTGGTAAGCAGTTGTTATTGTACCACTTAGGTTAGTGCCAGAAATATTCCCAGCATTTAAATTGCCAGCAATTCCTACACCACCTGCAACAATTACGGCACCAGTTGTTCTGCTGGTACTGGCTCTAGCATTGGTGATGCTAAATGTTGTTCCTAGAACCGTAGATGTTACATTACTTTTAGAAGCAAGGTTTTGTAAAGCTGGCGGTTGGCGTAGATATCTAATCATTGCTGTTAGCTCATGACCTCATATGATATCACATATTGTAGCACTCCGGCCGCCCCTGCAGAAACTCTGATACTGTCCCCTTCTTCTAGGTAAATGCTGGTATCTTTGGCAATAGCTACCAATGAGTTTGCCACTGGTACAGGAACACCGCTAGCTAATTTATAACTAACAGAGTTCCTATATAAGTCAACTGTTGCAACTGAATCAGATGCACTTAAATTTGTAACGTAAAGTACGTTGATACGATAAGACTGTGAGCTGTTGACAGGATTGGTCAATATTGCTGTTAGGGTACTAGGAACCCATTCAGCTTTGGTTTTTCCTATAATAGACGATGTTGTGATTAAATTTGGGGCAGCCATTCTGTATCCAGTTAGTTAAGCAAAATTATAAAATTTTGTTCGATTATGTATTTATGTGCTTGTAAAGTAATAGTTTCGTTGCAATTCACGGAGTATAAGTCCATGTGTTTGTGAACTCTACACCTGTTAAATCATCTATGACCACAGTTCCTCGTACAGTATTTCCGGCGCTGACTCCAGCACTTAGTATCATTGTTTCTCCAGTTTCTATTAGATTATCAGGCAGTAATGCCACCCTGGCCAGTAGCATGCCGTTGACCATTCGAGGTTTGTTGTTGTACTGATAAGGTGACCAAGATATTCCATTATTTTCCGATACTTCTACCAGAGATCCAGGAGACACCGCAGTCGCGTAGTCTTGACCGCGGGTTGCAGTGCCCGACATGCTTAAACTAACTTGTTTATTCAATGATGACAAATCACCAGTCACTACCCAAATTGCATAAGGGGATCTTTCCCATACTATGTTAGAAGTAACTGCGATTATCGGTGTGTTTGTTTCAGGATAACGCCAATCATTGTTAAAATGTTTTCCTATTGCATTGTTAATTGTTGCCACACCCTGTGCTGTATTTCCGTTTTGTACTTCTGCAGACAGTATTAAAGATTCGCCAAGTTCTACTGCGGGCGATCTGACTAGCGCAACCCTGGCCAATAACACTCCATTTTGAATAGTGGGCAATGATACCGTACTGTATGTGACCCATGTATTGCCTCCTGTGTTTGACACAGACAATGTGGGCACATAGTCTGAGGTTGCGGCTGCTGACCCTGACAGACTTAAAATAACAGTTTTGCCGTTGGCGTTGGCATCTCCTGTGATAACCCAATTTGAGTACGTGGAATATTCGTTTACTACAAAAGAGTCTACAGCTATCACCGGTGTATTTGGCAAAACAGTTGTGGTTGGTGGTACATATGGCGGATAAACAGATACAGCTCCTGTCACTTGCACATACACACTCTTGGGTTGACCTGCCTGGCCAGTTTGAGATAGTAACGTATACGTAAATGCATCAAGTCCTGCATAATCAGGAAATGGCACATAAGCCATATGTCGTCTATCATCTGTGAGTCTAACATATCCATGCTGTGGCTGAGCTAGCACAACAGGTTCTGCGTAACGACTGTCACCAACTCTGATTTTTATTTCTGTGTTATACAATCCCAACGAATTAACACCGGCTGCACTATCAAACGGACGAGTTGCTAAATTACCGGTATCCTCTGTGACTTTAGCGATATTGCTACCAAATGCCCAACGAGCCGGATTGAATCTTTGTACAAATTCAGTTAAACTGTGTATATTCTGTACTTTTACTACTGCGGCATTAGAAGATAGTTTATCAACAGTGTCGCTAATTACTGTTACCACACCCGACAATGGTTGGCTAAATTTAATTTTATTATCTCGTGTGATATGGTATGTACTACCAGGTATGCCGTTGGTATTGTGCGTTGCATACTTTGGATTCAGCAATCTGGTTCCGTTGACAGGTGGTACATTGGAAATAAATTTGTATGCTGTGGTACGCATTGGCTCTATGCTGACAGATGATGACACATATGCCTGAGCCACCGGTGGATATATATCGATAGGAAACGGAATGCCTGAAGAAGAAACCCCAAACTGTATTTCACTATATGAATAAAAAGGATTAACTGTTTTCTGTCCCGGTGCTTCATAATTCTCTTTAGAATTTTTAGCACTACGTGTGGTCCAAATTGTCGCTCCCGACTTGTCTTTTATTATGCCGGCAAGCCCACGTGTGCCCATCTTGGATGGGTTCCTCATAGATCGCGTGGTCCAAAGTATGTCGCCATTGGAATTTTTAATGGTGGCTGCTATACCACCAGGACCGCCTGTATTAATACCATTCATTCTAATAACGTGCCACCCTTTAGCAATATATTCCAACCTTGTTGCTGTTGCGGTATAGTTGGCAGCACCATCAGCGGAAGTGGTTGTTATCACTGTAGTAAATGTTGTTTTTGATGTTGTACTAATTTTTAAATCGCCAAAATCATCCATCGACACTTCTATTGCGTAAATCCCTGTTGCTGGTGCATAAAATTCCCACTCGTAGTCCATACTACCATTGTAAACTCCGTATGTGTTCAACAATGATGACCAAAAACTTTGTGTATTTGCACTAGTATAGTACAAGGGTGTTTGAATTGTGTCATCAAAGTCTTCTGCAAGGATTTTAATATCATACCATCCACATTGTGGTATAACAAAACTATCGGCCTGCGGCGAACCATATCTAGTAGAATTGGAACCTGTTGTTTCTAATATCTGGCTATACGACAAAGCTGATCCAATATTACTTGATGCAGTCACGGTATTGGCAGCAATATACACATTGGCAGTATTATCAACTGACACAGAAACAGTATGAACTCCAGGGTTAGGAAAAAATACCTGCCAATTGTATTCTGCAGATAGATTTCCTTGCCAAACGCTATAGGTATTCAACAAGTCAGACCATGCTTCGTTTGTGGTACCCGGGGTGTAATATGTTAAAAATGGTTTGACTGTGCCGACTGTGATACTGGTTGCATTTCCAGAGGTGGCCAGGTCTGATGCATCTGTTAACCCACCATATGCTTCTAATCCGTTTCCTTTTCCACAACCAGGAATTCCAACCAGGGTATATGCAGAACGAATTTTAAACAATGGAGATTCAAATATTTCTGAGCTTGCGCCACATCTATAGATAGCTTCTAGTAATTCAGGACTTGATCTATTCAAAGAAGGATCGCCATGTGTAGTTACCACAACAATAAACTGATTGTTTGTTCCATTCAGGTCGTTGGCCAAGCGTTTTACTTCTTTGACATTGGTATCTGTTTTGTAGTTTTTGTTAAAAACAACACGACCGTCTTCTCGACGGATTCTTACCAAATTATAACTCGCTGTTGTACTAGTTATTTGTTCTCCTGTGGTTTCACTCCAGATTCCGGCACCCAATGTACCGCTGGTGTCTTTGATACCACGCGATACTGCTGTAAAAGAAAGATTATCTCTGAGGTACACTTCTACCCATTTATGTGCCAACGGAGTAAAAGAAAGTTGTAATTCATCTTTGTCGTCTAATATAAACTTCTCTTGACAATCTTTTCTGTAATATCTATGAGAATCATATCCTGATTTGAGATGTCGAAGTATTGCAGAATTCAGTTGGCTAGATAAACACACATCAACTAACTCAGCATAGCCCAACTGTCTAGGGTGCAATCCGTCTGGTAATTTATCTAACCACCCAGGCAATCGATTGGCATCTGCGACCAAGTCACCGTATTGTACAGCAACTTCTCGCATGGCTACAGCATATGGATTTGTGTTCCAGTATTTGTTAACTGTAGGGGTTTGCCAAACCATGATCCGTCCGTCGCCAAGTTTTTCTCTTAGAGCAATTAAATTGTTTTTATATTGTTGTACTGGTACATTATTTTTAGCATCGTTCATGCCATGATTTATCACAACAACATTTGCATCTATGTTGTCTGGCCAGCGTTCGTTGACCCCATCGGTTCCATTTAACAATTGCTCACTTGTGCTGTGTCCTGAAGATCTTGTTATTATCACCAGCTTGTATTGTGGTAAGAAAAACTCTATTAATGCACCGGGAGGCTGTGCAACTCTGGCTGTAACAGAATCTACATTGCTACATACTCCGCACAATGGATCAAACACATCAGGGTCACGGCCACAGATAATGCTGTCACCAAATAACTCAATGTAAATGCGATCTTGTGCCTGAGACTGTATACTAGTTGTTTGAATTACTAGATCTTGAGTCTCTGGGACAATAACATGGTGATTAGGAACAAGTAGTGACAACGATTATCCTCCGCGCATGTACCAGCTTACAGGGAATAGTTTTCCTTTTTTAGGCACACAGAAATGTCTGTTATTAAACAAGATTCGATAGTTCCAGTAATCTGTAGTTGCAATATTTGTAGTCATGGCTGAATAGTATTTACTCTTTTCAAGTACAGCCTCTCCTTCGGTTAGCAATCTACCGCCATAGCTGTAATTGTATAGTTTATCGTACACCAGCATTGTTCCGTGATCAGACAGTGTAGTAATTGTTGCTCCTAGTGCTGTGCCTTCGTCGCCTCCGCGACCTTGGTTTGCCCACAAACGTATATATGTTCGGTAAGCACCAACATCCGTAAACGGATCCATGGTCCACATAATATCTGCATCTAACACTGCAGGTAGCGGTATCAATATCTTTGGCTCTACGTCTCTGACAGGCAACAGGTTGATTAGGTACTCAGGCTCCTTGTCTTGTACTGGCAACAAGTCAATCAAGTACTCAGGCTCAATATCTTGCGTTGGTAGCAAGTCAACCAAATACTCAGGTTCTTGATCTTGTACTGGCAAGAATGAATCCACAAAGTACTCGGGTTCTTGATCTTGCATTGGTAGCAAATCAACCAAGTACTCAGGCTCAATATCTTGCGTTGGTAGCAAGTCAACCAAGTACTCGGGTTCTTGATCTTGTGCTGGCAAGAATGAATCCACAAAGTACTCGGGTTCTTGATCTTGTACTGGCAAGAATGAATCCACAAAGTACTCGGGTTCTTGATCTTGTACTGGCTCAAGAGTAATTAAAAATCTTGTTCCGTTAGTATCCGGATCTGGCATGGTACTTGTAAAGAACACACTTTCATTACTTTCTGTTCTACCCAAAGCCGATGACTTTTTAATAATAGTATCAAGTCCCTGATATCGTGCTATTAGTGTAACAGAGTCTAAAATTGTTTCTAGTCCTGCATATTCAGATGCCAATGTTAAATCGTTTAATATAGTGTACAGTCCAATGTAGTCCGATGATATTACAGCACCAAAGTCGTTGGTAGCACCAAAGTTTACAAATTCAAGTTTTTCATTCACCAGAAGAGATGCATTTTTAATAGACGAAGACATTACTTCGTCGTTGGTCAGGTAACTGTAAGTTTTAATAAATCTTGAAGTATAATTGCTTGTAAACGATGTAGCAATATCATCGTACCCTTGTATAAATTCAAAGGTTGGCAAGCTAACTCCAAAATCACTAAACAACCACTCAAATTTTTCATCCTGGACTGTGAATGATGAATTTATTTCGCTGCCAAAATACAAAGGTGTTTCAAATAAGGATGATGTCTTGTCCCGTGCTGACTGAGCTTGTTCTGTTGTGAGTACGCTTGTGATTACACTAAGTCCTTGAATAGTCACATCCGGTATTACACCTGACGCTTGCGCTATATCGCTGGTTATATTAAATTCCAACCATGATGTTTTTGTGACGTCTGTAACCACACTCAGATTGCCTTCTATTACACTAGGTGCAGGCAATGCTTCATTTGTTACACCACCGAGCATGATCACAGAGTATCTGTCGGAATTAACAGGAACAATAGGACCAATACGAATTTCTGTATAGGGTTTCGTCGAAGGAACTCCAAGTATACTAAATCTAAAGTATCCGTACTTGTCCGAGTTTATTGCAGATAACTTAGGAGCACTGAAATAACTATACAGCCCAGATCTTTTTGCTCTGATACTTCCTATATTAATATACGAACCTGTAAGTATACTCCCAGATACTGTTCCGACTAAACTATATGTTGATGCAGAAGAAATATTTTCTGACATTATTTGACCAAGATCAAAATAAGTTCCGTCAAACGGCATTGCCTCTGCTTGAATGATACCACTATCCAATACCGAGTCTTGTTTAAATGTTGGAGCTAATGTTTCAGCTGCCACTGAACTTGACGGAGATTCAGTTTCTCGGGCAACAATCGAGTCAGTACCAACAGAATAATTTTTTTCTTTAACTGCACCCGAAATTATCTTGTTATCTATATTCCAGCTGCCAATTGGTATATATACATTGCTGTTAATGGTGGTATCGTACTTTACTTGATATACAATTACATCGTCTTGAAAGTAATGCATCAACTTCCTGTTTAAAGAAATATTTGCACCAGTTGACACATTAGTAACATAACTACCTCTGTTGGTGCCATTGACTACTAAATTAGATGAGTACATGTCAATGTACAAGTTACCTGTGATTGCAGTATTTGCAGTCAATGCTATGTTAGCTGTTTCATAAATTTCAGGATCGATACCAACAAGGTCTCGACCAAGATAATTAGTAAATGTGTATTCGTAGTTGTCAACATATGGCTCGATCAGTGTACCAAAATCAAGAGCATCAAATAACTCACCTGCCGATGTTTCCCAACTTGTTCTTACCACAAATGAGGGGCTCGCTAGTACCACTTCTCTGCGGTCGTATATGCTGGCAGGAGTCAATTGATTGTACACATTGATTACATCTCCTGCATTGAAATCATATATGAGTCCTGTATCAATGACTACTTCAGAGCCATCACTCAGTGTACGTGTAAAGATGTATGGGCGACCAGAAACTCTGTAATAATCAGGCAAGTAGTACGAATCTGATACCGGTATTGTTATGGCAGTAGTTACATAATCATTCAATAGTTGGTCGGGGTACGGTGTTGTTGTTTCAATGTATACGCTGGGTGCAGAAATAGACTGCATGGGAATTGCAAATTGATAATCACCTATACTGATCACAGGAACCACTGTGCTCAATGACGTATTAAATGGTATAGTCAACGACACAGTGTCATTTTCTTTTAGTGTAGTACTACCATTATAAACACCACCATTAACAGTTAAATAACCAAATGTTGTCGACATTAATATTGTAGTTGTCGGAGCGAACGATTGATTGACTACAAATTCAATTCTGGCCTGAGTGCCAAATTCTGGGGTTGAATTTGCTATTACTGGAAATCTAGGCATGAATATTTTTGCAACTGGATCAATCTTGCCTGGACCAGTATATGTCCAATTTCCAGTGTTAGCAGGACTGAAGAACACAATGCTATTATTAGGCCCTGATCGAACAGAGGTTGACAGCATTACCGCATTGCTCGACGAAACTCCAACATTTGCACTAGCTGAATGATTTGAATTTTTATAATAATATTCTAAGAACTGGAATGATCTGCCAACATAAAATGCAACTTCGTATGTGTGTTCTTTGGGCATTGGCAATTCTGTTTTAAACAACAGCAATGTACCATTGGCAACGCTTACGCTTGGTGCAACTTGTATTAAATTGCCTTGTATTACGATTGGTCCAGAATTTATAATAGACGAATCCATTACATTGATTTGTACTTTTTCAAATTCTGCAATAGCAATAGGAGCCGTAGTAGGAGAGACCACTACACTGGAAAGGTCGGATGTTGATACAATCTCAGTTACATCAACTGATAACGTACCGGTTGACCCCGGAGCTGTTGGAATCAAACTTGAATAGTATGCGGCAACAAGACCAGGATAGGTAACACCATTGACAGTATTGGTTGACCATAATCCATATAAATTCAGAAGTTTAGACGGATCAGAGTTTAAGTATGTTGGTCTGCCTCTAAAGATACTTGGTAGAAAATTTGACTCTATATCTAGTATAACTAAATTAGTGGTTCCAACTGTTGATGTACTTATCACAGTGAAGTTTGCCGTGATAACAGTCTGCGCAATACTTACTATATCCACCGACATTGTTGGATACTGTCCGTTAACCAATGATCCTACTGGCAAAACTGCTCTATAGTCAGGAGCGGTAATAGTAGGATTAATTGAGCCATCAATGTAAATTGTACCATTGTTGATACCGGCTATAACATAATTATTAGTTATACGATTATATGTTGACGATAACAAATAAGTAGATGCATTTGTTAATACATTAGTGACCTTAGAATACTTAGGTATACTAGTTAGACTATAACCTGTAACCGAGTCTAGCACTAAAGTATTTGTATTAGTTACGGTAGTTAATACATTTGCTGAGTATGTTTGTGTACCAACAATACCTGTTACTCTAGTAGAAGCAGTTATTCCTGTTCCACTGACATAATCACCAATGTTGGCAACAGTTAAATCGTCAACTGGAATATTTGTAGCGTTAGTTATACTTGTTGTTATTGTTGTAGTGTTACCATCAGGAAATGGATCTGCAGTGATTCCTACCCAACGTACTTTAAAATATTCAAAGTTACCTGCTGTGCCCGAAGTATAATACACACCCATTGGTTGTGTTGTTGCAACTTGTTTATATCTTACATTTAGCGGATTAACATTGGTAATAGGTAATCGTTGGTACACCGGCCCTGTTTCAACATACAATGCATCTACATTTAAGTTGCCAAAGCCGGCAACAAGATCGGGTGTTGTGTTTCCAAATGTAATGGTTCCTGTGGTACTAACACTTATGTTAGAATACATGGTTCCGTACATGTTCCAATTAAATCCTAGTTCCAATGGACCTGTATAACCTATCCATGTATTGCCAGTTTGTGGCATTGTCTCTGCTGTTACACTGCCCGATATTCCGGTAGAGACAACATTAGGTTTATAATAATCTGTTACTAGTACAGCCGATGATGCTTCTACATCATAATCAAAAGCCGACTCCCCAAATACAAAAGGTCTTCTAAAAACCCCGGCACCTGTGGCTTTGAAACTTACACCAAAATAATCCCCAGTGTTGGCCATTTGCCCATACGAGCCGTTGATCCAACACGTTAAACCAGGACCTGCAACAGGCATAATACTTTCCTGTCCTAACATTTTTAATTTAATTGGTTCGGTTCCGATATGACTAATCGGACCTTTTCTAAATTTGACCGGAAATGGTATAACTTTTGCAATGTCAGTTAGATCCAGGGTAACAAACTCTTGCAAGCAATGAGTTGCCAATATAGATGTGTCCACTACAGAAACCAAAGTCACTTTGTTATCAAAATTAAGTCTTTCAATATCCACCAAGTTTGAATATGTAACTGCTGTCAATCCCGAACCTGTTATTTTTAACACTTGATTGCTGTCATACCCAGTTACCCATAGGACTCCATCAAACATTCTTGGATAGGATGGATTTATATCTGGTGTTTCAATTGTAGTGTATGTCCCAGATGCATCATTGAATCGTAATAAACGTTGGTTATTAGGGTCAGGTATTACAACAGCAGTACCAGAGTCTATGGCGCAAGGATTTCCTAACGCAGAGGCTTGATAAATTAGTGTTACTGTGCCTGTAGAGGTCACATAATAGGCTTTTCCGAGCCTTGTGGTAACAATTGCATCATTGCCTATACAAGCTATTGATATAATTGTTTCTCTTGTTAAAAGAACTTTATTGATTTCTTGAAAGTTTTTATTTAAAATAAACACACTGTCATAACCAGCTATCCATATGTTACTGGTTGCTGTACTAATGTCTAATCCGGTTACATCCGGATTTAGTTTTGATCGTAAGTAACTACGTCTGGCATCAATGAATGATTGTCCAGTTGGTGTATCTTGTTCATACCAAAGTCCACTCAATCCAATGACTTGTACAACAGTAGGACTAAATGTATCGCTGTCAAAATAACGATTGTTAAAAATTATTCTATAAAGTCGTTTATTACCACACAACACAATTGCTTCTGTGATCAATTGATTTGTGTCTGGGTCCGTATACGACAATTTACGATACTCAACAGGACCAGCCGGCAGTTTAACTCTGGTGGCTAATGTGTGAGTTGTGGTATAAAACAGTACCGCATCATTAATATGGTCTAACACAATGTGTGTTTTTTCTATATCAACTATGCCGTGTGCACTACCCAGTGGATATTGTGTATTAAATGTGCTGTAATAAAAACTAATTAAAAATTCCGTAGGCAAGTAGTTAAACCATTTTTTGGTCGCGTCTACATTTTTTACAGACGGATGATAATTGTTTTTATTAACTACCGCAAAGTATTGCTGAATTCCGTTAAGATAGTATTCATGGAACTCATGCCCTAAATAACTCGAAGGAGAAGTTACAGTAACAGAAACTCGATCATTGACTGATATTGTTACAGGGCGCAATGATATCACAGTTTCGTTGATAGAAACTGTGATATTGGGTGATATATTTAATAATTGGAACTGGGTGGAAACAAAGCTAGTTGAAACCAGACTATCGGGAGTGCATGCCGAAACACTGTTGAACATTATGCACTCCCATTATTTTTGTAATAGCCAATTATCGATACCCCTTTAAGGTGTATAAACAGTGTGACTATTTTCAACTGCAATATTATGAGCTAGGTTAGTGGCAGCAGACTGACCTGGAGTATAACCTGTTTTAGTTAAAACCATTAGTCTCATACCTTGACCTTGGCGCTCAGTGGAATACAATGCTGTATACTCACGTTGATATGGTTCATTGTAAACATTAACCAATACACTAGTACCTGCTCCTACTACTTCGGCGGCCACAGTGCCAAGCATGTCCAATTCGTCTGCATACTTGTATCGCGGTGTACTCAAATTATTCATAAATGTCACAACAAACTCGCCAGTTTCGGTCAACGACTGTTGTGGGTACGGATTTATCAAAGCTGGATTATCATCGCTTTGTATTGTGGCATCTTTTTTACGGCTTGGACTAATTACATCAACCTCGCGCACTATAAACTTTTTAAATGTTTGTGGTGCACCGGTTCCGCTGACACAGTATACAGGGCAACGACTAGTTTCTGCTGATACATTGTTATCTTCTCGCATGGCTCCGCCACCTCGCACATGCCCGGTCAACCGGTCAACTGGGCGTTGAACTAGTATCCATCTGAAAGGACTTCGACCAGTGGTACCATCTGGATTTACTGCACCGGCATCCCATGTGGTATTCCCTTGTGGAATTTCTTCTTGGCTGTCTTCCCAGATTCCAAAGAATAGTCCACGATTGGTCAATGTTATTGTGTAGCTCATTGGGTAAGCAGACTCTGAATTAAGATTTGGACCTCTGTTTAACCAAATTTGATTAAATCCTGCAACACCGGTACCCGGCGTGCCGCCAACACCTGTCCAATCCTCGCCTACATTACCAGCTGGTTCTTTAATAACGGGTGTTGCACTGTTGTTTGCGCCGCCCCTGTCATTCAATTGTGCAATGTCGCCTGCATTGGTAAGTTGTAATGCAGTAGCAACATGTATCGCTAGTCTACTGTCATCTAGTCTATTAAAACATATTCTCCAACCTGGCTCAACCATTGACAAATAGCTACCGATTTGTTGAGAACTTGCCAATGGATCAACGTTGGCAGTTGTAGACAGAATTGTAACGTTGTCGCTACTAGCACCAATGCCATTCTGTGGTTGTCCATTAAATTTAGTAGTAAAATATTTAATACTATTTGACGCACCGCCGGCAACGTTTCCGGTCATTTCGTTGACAACGTCAGTCATTAACTCCTCGATAGTTAAAAATCCGTATTTTGTGATATTAAAGCATGCCATTATTTAGAGCTCCTGATTATATTGGAATATTTCTAAGAACACAGATTCTTAGACCCGAGTTGTAAGGATTATTAGCCGGCAGTGCACGATATGTCCTTGGTCCGGATTCTCCGTATGCTGTAATAGAAACATCGTTTCCGGCCATACACACGTCTGCAGATGTTTGGCCAATCATATCCAACTCTTCAGAATATCTGAATCTAGGTGTTGTTAGGTTATGCAAGAATGACACTAGATATTTACTATCTTCAGTTAATGCAATTTGATTAGTGGTGTTAAGTATACCGAAGCTATCTTGTGTGTGAGCATCAGCCGGCACACGGTACGGAGATTGCACAGTTGTAACTATACTTGCTCCGTTTGCTTGTATTGCATATTTATTATAACTATTCTGAGGATCTCCCACAGACGGATGTAATACATCTTCTTCTCTGACAATAAATTTCCAATACTTGTAACCAACGCTGTTGACACAAAATACCGGTGTGCGCCCAACTGTTAGAACTTTTCCTGTGTATCTATTAACCGGACGTTGAATCAGGAACCAGTTAAAGTAATTATCGTTGTCCGATGTACTTCTAGCTTTTGTTTTCTGTATAGTACTCCATGTACCTTCCCATACGCCAAAGAACATTCCTCTGTTGGTTAATGCCAACGAATAGTTCAGTGGATACACTTCGGGGTTGGCTGCAACTCGAGCAGTTCTATTCAAGAACCCTTCATCTGGCTTGGTAGGGTCTGGTGCTCCACGAAGTGCTGCATTAGATGGAAATGCTCCCATCATACCTGCACGGTCGATCACAGTTGTACCAGTCACATTCCAGATGTTAGCAATGCTACCATTATCTTGCAACTGTACTGGTGTAGCGGCATACGCAAGTAACTGCTGAGGACCGGCACTTGGAGTTGTTGCATTTACCACCACATCAAAGGCAACACGCCATGGTTGAACTTCAGCAAACTTAAAGTGCAATGACTCGGGCTGCGGACCAGACGGTAATGGCAATGTTTGATTACTACTTAATACTACATTGGCAGTTGTGGGGCCAGTGGGTGTTACAGAAACTACAGTAACATATCCGTCAATTGACCCATTCTCTTTTGTACTTGTTACCGTTTGTCCAGCATAGATAACTGGATTAAAGTTATTTTGTGTATTTAAGTCTCTAACCTGCACAAAATTAGAATTAGATGTAGCTACACTAACCTTACCAAATACTCCAACAGGATCATTCAATGGGTCAACAGAAGCACCTGCTTCCAAGACCACTTTGAATCCAGCTGGTAATACTGTTGTGGTATCGCTAATTGTTAAACCAGAACCTCTCAGTGCAATATTATCATCGATTGTAATATTAATCGGAGTACTTACAGTGAACCATGTGTATTCTTTAGTTTGTTCTAACCATGGCCCGGTATAGCTAGTAGAAGTTACTGTGTCAGTTGGCGGTGTTAGACTACTTATTTGTCTAATACCAGTTACAACTTCGATTGGAAATATACCTGTAATAGTTGTTCCAGGCGGAATATTACTAGACGGAGAACTTGTTTGTCCTGGCTCAGTTAGAGATATTGTTTGACCAATAAAAACATTAGCATTACCACTTATTGCTTCAGTGTACAGTATATCGACCCAAAATCCCGAACGTGGCCATTTGGTGGTTTTACCACCTGTACCATTGGTTTTTGTCCACTGAACGGGCGGAGTATTTGTTTGGTCTTGGTTACTAGAATACGCCGGGATCAGTGTTTGAGATGCAGCGACAGCAACCGGAGCTGTACCAGTTGATGGCGTAGTAATGTTGCCCAAGGTAGTTAAGTAACGGGTAGGGGTTGTCCGAGTCACAAATGCAGTTGGCTTTGATGCCCCGAATGCCGCGGGCGGATTGCCTATATACGGTCCAACATTGGTTATCGAGACTGCTGTAACTGTACCATTTGCACCAATACTGCTAACTGCAATATTGGCAGTAGTTCCAACTTTAGTTTCTAAAGTACCAACTTTTAACTGGTCACCAACTTTATAGCCGGCGCCACCATCGACCACTGTAATTTTTCTTTCAGCTGGTGGCCATTCTGCTGGCATAGTTACGCCACTACTTGTGGTAATAATCAAATTACTTACACTAAACGCACCAAGTGTCAGCATGTCGTTTACTGCCGAATCGATTACTTCGCCTACTGTTGTAAACCCACTTTTCTCAACCGCGTAAAAGTTTACGTCAGGTTTAGAAACTTCATATATTGTACGTGTTGCCATTATTATTTTGCTCCTTGCCCAACTGAGATTAGTCCGGGTCTTAGAAATATAAAGTTATTTATCAATTTGATTCCTATTAGTTCTATTGTTTGTTATACTGTACGCCAGGCCGAATTGGCGTAAACATGTAGTTTATTGTCTGTTGTCAAGAAAACCAGCTTGCCTTCGTACACTCTAGTGGGCAATGTTTGTACAATTTCCATACCCGGACGACTGTCTGTCACTGACGGGAAATACAACAGGCTCAAAGTGATCGGCGTTGCCGCTTCCAAGGAACTGATGCTACTCACAGTGACATAAACATTGGGGTTTGGTGGATCTTCCATGTTGGCAAAAATGCTGTATTGCCTGCTTTGGAAACTACTGCCATCGTTTAGCACAACAGACCCGTCGTCAACCAGGTGATCCGCTGTTGCAATAAATGTATAAGGATTAGGCTCGTTTCTATCAGGTGTTCCAAACACTTCTACTTTTACCGGACGGCTCACACTGACCTGGTAAACAATAGAACTGATACCCAATGGTAACACTAAGTCAACACTGCCATATCCTTGTAAGCTGGTTATGGTTGTTTCATAACGTCGTCTGCGTATGCTAGATTCTGGCGACCCAGGTGCCCAATAAGTAACTGTACTACCAGGGCCTTCTGCAGTTAGTACAGCACCCGACGGTGGTTCTTCAAACGGCAGTTGATAGAATGTGGTTGTTGCATTAGCAACAAATAGATTACCAGTTACCCGTACATCACCAACAACATCAAGGGCAACGTTAGGAGTAGTTGTGTTGACACCAACTCGTCTGTTGGTAACATCAAAGTAGACAAGGTCGCCATCAATTGATAAATTTATTCCTTGCCTTTCCAGGTCTGGAACCAGCATTGGGCCCGATATGCGTCCTATTGCCATTTAAATTCTCCGTAATACATGCGGTTTACCCTGCAAATCCATGCAATATCACAATGTATTGACCATCCGGCGGTGTGCTGGTAAAACTAATGTTGTTGCCATCCACAGTGTATGCCATACCAGGATTTTGAAACACGTTGCCAACAAACACCAATATCATTATTTCTTGACCAGGTTTGTAACTGTACTTCATTGGGCCAAACTCTCTCGAGGCACCGTCACCGTAATAGGTATCTTTGCTGACTTCCCTTGATCCTGCTGAGCTGACCACAAATGCCCTCCATTCATTATCAACATACAATTCAGGTTTGGATGTTGTTTGGTTATATCGCATCATTCCGCCAACAGGGTTATCAGGACCAAGTGTACTGGATCCTATTGGCAGTCTGATACTGTAACTACCAGTCTGTAACTCGGCGTTTTTAATAAATCGTCCCATTGTTATATACCAATGCTTGACACAGTTACAACCACATTGGGCAGTGTTGCGGCCACAACTGCTGGCGCCTGTGTTCTATATGTCCAAGTGATGGCGTCTGTACTGGTTGCAACTCTGGCCTGTGAACCAATTGCAATAAATTCAGATCTGGCAGAGTTCCATAGTAACCCAGTACCGGCATATGCTTGCCAGGGTTGGTTAGTCAAGCCAGAAGTTTTGGACCATGCACCGCTGGTGTCTAAAACATAAATCTCTGAGCTGGTTCCGATCGCATAAAAACCAAAACCAGGTTTATATGTTGCACCACCAATGCCAGGATATGTCGAGCTACCAATTGCAGCCAATCCAGCATTGTAAGTCCAGGCTGTGAGATTTGTACTAGTTGCCGCTTTGTTGTTGTCTCGACTCAATGCCAAGTACCCAATGCTGGGTGACCCAGAGTAAACCAAAGATGTTATTCTGGTATTCTGTCCCCAGGCTGCATTACTGGCCAACGAAGAAACATATGTCCATGTAACACCATCTGGGCTGGATGCAATTTTACCGCCGTCGCCTCCAACCACAAATACGCTACCGGTCCAAGATGCTGTCCACACTCCGCTAGTTC